>Ga0136639_10000034_pt1 | contig 40421 bp, 38 predicted proteins | sample AntDrymUQ8592106_2_FD_113739 | JGI IMG/M metagenome (GOLD analysis project Ga0136639, IMG submission 113739) | Polar desert sand microbial communities from Dry Valleys, Antarctica - metaG UQ859 (21.06) | ecosystem: Environmental > Terrestrial > Soil > Desert | place: Antarctica: Dry Valley...
CCGCACGCCACCAGGGCGCACACTGCAGGGGCGCTCGATGCGCAGCAGCCGCCGGGCCGTTTGATGGCCCGAGCGCGCACCACCTTCACGGCCGAAACGCCCGGCAGCAGCGGCCGACCGAGGCCGCAACGCCAGCAGCACGCACCAGCGGTCCACACGCCACGGGGACTTATCAACCAGACCCCAACCGGGCGATATTGCTTCAGCAACAAGCCACTCAGCGGGAACAAATCGTTCCGTTCCACCCACGGCCACAAAGAAGTATTAAATGCCCGTGGAAACCCGGGCCCTAAGCCACAAAAAGAAAAACGCCGCCGCACCGGAATAATCCCGGTACGGCGGCGCGCCTTACTTCGTCCCAAAAAATTATAAAGAAAAGCGAGAGTCGAGGCCCGCGTATGGCAGCGCCTTGAGCTTTTCGAGCTGCATCAGCAAAAAGGATTCCCCGGAATCCTTTGCGTAAGCCGCGGCCGTTACTCGCTTCCGCCAAAATGTAACCGCGCCGCTGTCCTCGCCAGACGTCACCAGGACCAGGAACCTGGGGAAAGCATCAGCCAACCCATTCGCATCTGCGACTTGAGAAGCAATCACAAGTTGCCAGTCAATCTTGGCCTGCCGTTTGACCGCCATGCGCTCGTCGAAAAGGGAGTCATTGAATGCTCGTAGGCTCTCAGATAGCGCAGAGAGCGACACATTTCCATTGCGGATTTCTGCTTCATCCTCACTGGTCTGCTCGTCCAAATACGCCACAATAAGCTCGTCGGCAGCAAGTGCCGACGTGATTTGGTCCGCCCTCCAAATATCGAGGGCCTCCTGGCGTTTTTCGAGAGCCAGAGTTGCGTGGCAAATGAAAAGCGGAACCCCAGTCTTGGCCGCAACGTTGCACGTTACGAGGACGTCATCAGAGAAATAATCCTCCTCAATGAGGTTCTCAATTTCAAGGATGCGAGATGGGAAGAAAACGCGGCGCTCGGCCAGATTGGTTAAGGTAAGGGACATGCCCACGGTGCCATGTCAAATCATCGCAGTCCACCCTCACGAACGTCGAAGATTCACCAAGTCCTTCTGGTGCGCGCGGAAGAAGATAGTCCGCTCAACGCCCTGCAATTTGGCGAACTCCTGAAGCAGAGGATTTGCCAACAGCGTGCGATCTCGCTCGCTTTCCTTCGCCTCCGTCGCGGCCGATGCTTGCCGATTCATCTCGCGATCCTCGGCCAACAGTGCCGCTTTATTGGCGCGGAAAAATAGGAGGTGATCGATTCCCTTCAGCTTCCCAAGCTGGGAAAGAAGATTACCACCAGATCCTTGAGACTGACGGGCGCTGTTCTTACCTGCCGGAACCGCAAGCACCAGGGCGGGGGCCGCGGGGCCGCCAGATGGCTCGATGGCCTCTGCCCGTAGCTTCTCTTTGTGCTCGCGGAAGAAAGCTGTTTTCTCGGCTCCCTCAAGCCCTGCCAGCCTCGCAAGCAAGCTCCCTCCCTGTGCCTGTACCTGCACAACATCCCCCGCAGGCGCAGCCGCAGCCGCCATCGCAGGAGCGGCTGCTGCCATGGCAGCCTTCGCTTTGATCCTCGCCTTTCTAGCAACCAGCTCAGCTGCCCGCTGAAACACCCCCATCGGCTTTAAAAGCGGTCCAACTTCTGGCAATGAGTATCCTGGCAAAGCCTTCGCAGAATCGGAATGGTCCATGGGCCTTTAGCGCGTGTCAAACTCCTTGGCGCCCTTGCTGCATTCCAGCCTGGGCCAATCTGAAGAGATCTACCAACTTCAAGTCACCACTCACGACCCGCGCAGCGAGCTCAGGAGACGCGCCGGCAATGAATGCTGCGAGATCGGGAAGGTTGCTTGCCATCTCCTCAACCAACTCCTTCCGCCACTCCCGCAGAATTGTCTCCCCACCCGAAAGGCCCGAGGCTTTGATTTGAGCTTTTGCCTTTCGCTCCGCCCGCAAAACCTGCCCTTTGAGCACCTGGATCTCTGTCTTTTGACTATTTTTCATGAATATTAAAGGAATCGGATTGGATACTTCGCGCCAGCAGCAAGCTCGCGCCGGCCGAACTCGAATGGCCTCCTTTGAGTGTCCATCAGATTGCGGCCCTTCAACTTCTTGAGCCTCCAACCGAGGGCTTTCTTAGGGTCTTTTGCCATACCCACAATCAGCTCCAGCATCCCGTCGATCTCAGCTCTTTCTAGAATGTCCCCGGTAGTCAGCACCGGCGGCTCATTCAAATCGGCTTCTCCGACAAGCCTGCCAATCACAAGATGCAGGGCCCTGCCCGCTTCATCGCCGCCAGCCTCCGCCTGACGCGGCGCAAAAGAGTTAGGCAGCCCGAAAGCCTCCACGATCCCGCCGACAAGCCCGGACCATTCCTCAAACGAGGCCCGGCGATTTGAACTCATTTGCGGCATTCCGTCATCGCGCCATTGCCTCACGATTGCCCAGAGTGCTGCCAAAAAATCCGCCCTGGTACTCGGAGCAAAAAGCCATGAAGGCGTAATCTCTTTTTTGAATGTCCGCGCCGCAGCCTCGCCGGCCTCAAAGAGGTCAACCACAAGCGCCCGGCGATTAAGGTCTTCGCTAATCGCCAGATCATTGCCCGTAGCAACCACTTGCGTGGACTTAGGCACCGTTGTCAGCCTCTGACTATGCATCAAGCGACATTCATGTATGGGACTGGTGGTAAATCGGTTAAGTGCCGGGCTATAAATGGCTTTGCAATCATCCAAGACCAAGTACGGCTTTCGTGCAATTGCAGCCGAATCTAGAACCTTCTCGAATTCGGCCTCCGTCTCCGGCTTCCCGCTTTCGGCCGGCGGACCATAAACAGGAGCTAACGCAACCCGCATCAACAAGCTCTTACCCGAGCCCGATTGATTGGCGTTATAAATTATCAAGGGCCTCGGGGTGCCTTCCTCAAAAAGTGCGTGACAGTAGATTCCAACCATCACCGCTAGCTGCGCTGCGAAAGAACGACGCTTCGCAGGGATGCAATCAGAACCCTCAGGATCCCACGGAAAATCTTTGAGGCAATTCGTCCACAAGATTGCCCAAGCTTCTTTCATATTCAAATCCTCGCGGTAGGCGATCCGCTCCACGGTATACATGCCAGTTCCTGCATCAAACCCAGCCGGTGCCAGCTCGACCCTGCGCTCTTCTCCAGTACCGATCCAAATAGGCAACCTCACTTCTGAGACCGCTTTTAGCTCCCGTAGTTGGACTCGGAACTGGTCAGCAGCCATGATTTTTCCCGCCATATCTTTACCGATGCTTTCCACCTGATCGCCATCCTTGGACGGCCGCGTGAAGACCAGGTAATCCTCGACCCAGGAGGTGAACCTCTCCGCATTCATTTGCACGATGCGCCCGGCCTCATCAACGGTTGCAAGCGATTCACCGAATCGAAAAAGCGGTGTCGCGTGAAGAATCATCCCGACGGTTCGCGCTAAGCTTGAGATAGATTGAGCCAGAGTCACTAGAGGCACTCGCGCACCGTCTCCAGGGGGCGGCGTATCTGTTGCCGCGGCCACCGGCGCGAAGGCGCGCCGGATTGCTTCGGGGCCAGTTTCATCAAGCCGGACTATTTTCTCTCTTTTGGGCACGTGACTAGGGAAGTTTAAGGGCGAAGGCCTAAGATCGGGATCGTGCCGGCAGCCGGGTTGAGGTAGAGAAGCCGTTGCAGGCGCGGGGTTGGATAGGCCTGCACTCGCCCGTCTTTTCCCCTGAACCCATGGCGCAGAGTACCAGGCAAGCGAGTAAGGCGAACGGCTGTCATCGCGGCCGGATCAGCGCCCAAAGGACAAAGGATGGGCACCAGGTCATCCCGCAGCGCATCCCACTCTTCCTTGCATGAAGCATCCACTCTGCATAACGCATGGATCGATCGTCCCCCGGAGGTGTATATAGCGCACACCGGCAGCGGCAGCTGCACGACGGCCCGCAACCAAAGCTCCGCTGGAGCTTCGTCGCTCTCTAGCACCAGCCAACGCCAGCTCGTGACGCAGGCACCGTGGCGCCGGCCCTTTCGCGGACCGGCGCTACGATTGTTAGGGTTGATATCCCACTGACCGGAAACCGGGGCTGCTAGGAACCATACACCGGCGGGACCACCCTGCGGAAGCTGCGACGCCACCGCGGCCACTCCTGGCGTCTCTGATAGTCGGAAGGAACCCCGAGCCGCATCCCACAGAAAACAGCCCTGGGAAAACTCCTTGGTAAAAATAAGAACCCGTTCACTAGGCTGGTACAACGAGGAAAGCAGTAGCTCAGCGGTCTCAATGCCCTGCTTTTGGGGTATTGGCACAGGGGATCTCCCGGCAAGCCATGCTTCGTCTATGGGGTACGGGCACGCACCGGCGTACTCAGAAAGCTTAGCGAGATCAAACGGCGGCCGCTTCAGCTTCCGCGGAGCCTCAGGCGCACGGGAAACATGCCCCATGATTGCCCCATAATCCGCAGGCCGCGCGCCTGACGTCTCGGCGGTTCCGATCTTGCTGCGGAGGTCCCGATTGAATGAATCAATAACATCAGCGCAGCTCGCGTGAAAACAGAACCCCGTTGGCGGGCCTTCCAAGATAACTCGGAAGTCCCGCCGGCCGCCGGAGCCGGAATGCAGATGTCTGCCAGGACACGGCGCATAACCGTCTTCATCCAACGGGTGCCCGAGCAATGCGGCAACGATGATTCTGCGGATTGGAATATTCTCACTCATCAGCTGAGTTTTCCTTTTTGTTTGTCTTGCTTGAGCCCTTGGTGCTCTTTTCGTTCTGTAAGAAGACACCACTTGGCGGCCTGTAGAGCCAGAGCCGGTGCGCGCGTTGGAAATAGGAGCGGCCGCAACTCAGGCCGCTGGATACCGCAGACAAATGCGTAGAAGTCGGCATGGTCCAGAGAGAGATTGAATGCCTCCCCCGCTTCACCCGCAGATTCCATTAGCAACTCCGGCGTCGCCGCCCGGGGCGGATACTCCAACAGCAGATCAAGCGCTCTCACGACGATGACCTTGCACACTGCATCCGCACGGAGCCGCAGATCAAGGAGACAGTTGAAGCACTTTATGCGCAGATCAGGATCAGCCACGCGATAGAGCGCCCGGCAATCTTCAGGATAGTTCCATAGAGCTCGCAACATCCAGCCATCGAGCGGATTGCCTACAACCACGGTCTTCTTTTCCTCGCTCATCGGGCGTCCTTTCTAACTGTGTATCCTAGCCGCCATCGGGCTTTGAACAGTTGTTTCATCGGAACGCAAGGCGCGTGGATGCTAAGATGCGGGTGCATATGCAAAATCACGTTGGCATAGAAGTTCCCCAGGTCTTCGCTCAGCTGATAGTCGAGGCCCAGATTCAGCGGCGGCCCGATTAGATCATATCGCGTCAGCTTTCCCCCTCGCCGGTCGAGGAGCATTATCTGGCGAGCCATGGCGTCATAAATTTCTTGCCCCCGGGCGCGGAGATCAACCAGACAGGCAAAGCAACGCAGTCGCTCCTTCCTATTCTTGATCTTGGCCAAGGCCTTGAAATCCTCGGGGTTCTTCCAGAGAATCACCTTCATAGTGGATAGCTCCATTTGCGAAGGATGTTAGCGATTGATTACGCGCCGCTCGGCATAACCTTCGCGGGCCTCAATGAACTCATCTAACGCCCCGCGCCGGATCATGATCTTACGGCCGATCCTGACGATTTTCAGCTCACCGTCCCCGATGAGCTTTGCGATATTATCAATCTTAATGCCAAGCTCGCCGCATGCCTCGTGCCGCGAGAGGAGCTTGTTTTTGTGTTGTGGTTCGTTGGCCATACATAGGGCATTTTGTCAAACGGGACAGATGGCTTACGCACGTTTAGCCACGCCTTAGGCGTGGCGGTTCATACACCTGGACTCCCCCCACGCTGCGGGGGGCTCCAGATCGTGGGAGGAGGTCGGCAGGGTGCCACGCAGGTAATTCTGATAGAGCTTGGCCGAGCCCCGGGTGGTCCGCCGACAGAATCGCCCACGTGGTGTAAAGAAGGCTACTAAGGCCCAGAACGGGACCAGCGTTCCCGCCTTGGCCGCGCCGGCCGTCTCCAAAGCGCCGAACAGGCGCGCGACATCCCCAGGGCGGAGACTTCGACCTCCATCCCTCGATGCGCAGCAGCCGCGGGCCGTTTGATGGCCCGAGCGCGCACCACCTTCACGGCCGAAACGCCCGCCAGCTGCGATCGACCGAGGCCGCAACGCTGGCAGCACGCACCAGGGCGCACACTGCAGGGGCGCTCGATGCGCAGCAGCCGCGGGCCGTTTGATGGCCCGAGCGCGCACCACCTTCACGGCCGAAACGCCCGGCCGCAGCGACCGACCGAGGCCGCAACGCTGGCAGCACACACCAGCGGTCCACACGCCACCAGGGCGCACACTGCAGGGTCGCTCGATGCGCAGCAGCCGCGGGCCGTTTGGGCCACTCTATGCGCATAGAGTGGCCGAGATTCATTCCCTCCGTCCGTTTTTAGACAAAGCTATACCAATCCTTGCCGTCCTCAGCGTAATGAGTCTCCAGGGCGCGCCGGCTTGGTTCTGCGCGTGCACGCTTAATTTTATACGCGCGTATAAAATTCACTAACAAACCCAAGCCCCTTACAGGTAACAGCTTAGCCTTCGCTCCGTAGGGCAGCTTAGCCAGCCAGCGGCTTCGGAAGCATATCTAACCCCCACGCCGGGGACCAGAGCCTCGCTAGGAACCCAACTTCCCTAAGAATACCGGGCAGTTGCGGCCGCGACTCCTTTTCCTCCGGCAAGGATGGCGGCGGATTTCGCGATGCTAGCGAGCTGTCCCGTATGCTTCTTTGATTCAGCCACCAACGGCGAGAAGAACAGCATGCCAAAGCCTCCCTTTCCGATACGGGCGCCGGAGCTGACCACGGAGCCAACTTGCGTCGACTTTTTGACGGCGCCGTCGGCCGGGGGGAGGACCCCGCCGCCTTGTGCCTTGCCGATGGCGTCAGGAACCTTGGATTTTTCTTTGAGGGCGGCAATAGCCCCAGCGAGCTCGGCAGTGAGCTTGACAAAATCCGCCTGAGCAGCAGCAAGCTTATTATCCTTCCTGTCCTCGTTGGCGGCCACTTCGGCTGCCTCACCGGCCTTAGCTAACCACTTTCCGAGGACTGCGACGAAGTCAATGCCGCCGCCAGCTTCGGCCATCATGGCCTTGCCATTGATCATGTCGACGTCGCCTACGATGGAGTGATAATTCCGCTCAGCCTCCCGCTCCTTGTCCCCGCCGATGGTGGTGGTGTCGACCAGTGGCTCGATGGCCTCCTTGATCAGTGCTGTGATTTTGTGGCCGATGCCCGCCAGCAGAGTAATCACCCCGTCCCAGAACTTGGGATCCCGGAGCTTGGCCATGGCGGCGGCGAAGATCGGCGGGAGGGCCGTGGCCAAGAATGCGACTGCTCCCTTGAGTCCGCGCATGAGAACATCAATCCCGCTGCGGAAGGCTAGATTCATGCCTGCCGTGGCCAGATTCCAGATATTCCCGGCCTTAAACGCGGCTATGACTGTTAGCAGGGCGTTGCCAATCGCTGCACCGGCGGCGGTGGCCTTTTCCTTCATCGCGGCAACCACTTTTAGCCCATCCTGCATCAGTGGCTTGATAGCATTCAAGATCGGCTGGCCAAACTCGCGGCGGACTTCCTCCCAAGCAGAAACGAGCGTCGACATCAGGCCCGCGCCGGTCATCGACAGACGCGCCAACATCCCCTGGAATTGACCTCCCTCGCCGGACATGCGGCGGATCGCCTCGGTGACGGTATCGAAGCTGAGCCCATCCTCAATGAGCTTGCGCAGTTCCGTTCCGCTCTTGCCGGTAACCGCGGCCAGCTCGGGCATGAGGTTGATCCCGCGCTCAAGAAATTTATTGAGCTCTTCTGTCTGGAACTTACCCTTGGCAAAGCCCTTGCCTAGCGCATCGCCGAGCTCACCGAGCTGCTGCCCGTTGCGAGCCACAGCGGCAAGCTCCTTAACCAGGCCACCCACATTTCCCGTAACACCGGCAGCCAAAAGGCCCGCGCCCGTCTCTTGAACATCCTTCGTCTCAAACGGCGTGGCATTGGCAAAGTCCGCCATGTCTTTCAGGAACGCCTGGGCTTTTTGTGCGCTGCCTAGGAATTGCTCCACGCGCACGGTAAGCACCTCGAAGTCTCCCGCAGAACTCAGGGCGCTCTTGAGCTGGGAGACAGCCAGGGCGGCCACTCCGAGGCCCGCAGCAATGGCCGCCAGCGGGCCGACGCCGCCGGCCATCTTGCCGAGGCCACCACCCATACCCTTGATGCCACTGACCACGCCGGACACCGCGCTGCTGGCCGCATGGGCACCAGCACGTACGGCGGCGAATGCGCGGCCGGCAATGGACTGCAGGGTGGCAAATCCAGCGCGCACCAGCTTGACGGCTAGAACCACCGCGCCGATGGCAGCCACCGCGGCGATGGCCCCGGCTGCAAGCTTCTGGAACGTGGGGTTGCTGGCCAGCGTACGCAGACGAGCACCGAGAGCCACGACAGCGCCGCGCACGCCACCAGCCCCGGAGACCAGGTGGCGCAGGCTGGCCGTGAGCCGGGCCATGTTGACCGCGCCAATGGCTGTCCGCAGCGCCTGGGCGCCGGTGACGATACCCGTGATCGCATGACCAGCCCTTCCCGCTGAGGCAACAAAACCGGTGAGGCGGTTGGTCATTGTCCGGAGACCCCCGTCAACCTTTTGGCTCGCCGCAACTCCGGCCGCAGAAATATTCTGAAACGCGGTGCGGAAATCTTGACTCACTTGCTGGAGAGCCACCCGCATCTTATTGAGCGCGGCTAGAAGCAGCGTTAGATCGGCTCCGATTGGGATAGTGACAGGCATAATTTGGCACAGGTGTCAAAGGGCCTCCAGCCTCACCGCCTTCTCAAATTGCTAGAAACGCGGTATAATCCGCAAGCGCCGCCACATTCAATGAGCGGCTTAAAAGCCATAAGTGCAGATCCGGCAGATAGATACGCAAGACCGATCGCATGCGCGCCGGTATTCGCGTCGCCGCCAACCCGGCTAACTTCGCCAGGCGCTTAATCTCGGTAGGTTCCACGGCCAAAAACCGCGCGACCTCGCGAGGGAGGGCAACGGGAATGAATCCCGCCAATTCTACGCACGTAGAATTGGCACGGTGGCCCGCAACCCCATATGGCACCAACGATGCAGCGATGCACTCCATTTTAGAACTACGAGCATCGCAGCGGAGAGCCCTGCCGCAGGGCAGGGTGAAAGCGAACCAGATTCGAGATTTCAATAAGCCTCGGTTTTTCCCTCACTGGCGCACCTCGCTCGCAACTAAGGACAGGCGTACGATACACCCCAAGTTGGCCAGTCGTGCGCATCCTTTCTTGGCGCGCCTTATAGGCCGGAGAAGCCAAGTACTCGATTCGTTGCGCCCGATTAGAGAAAGCCCCCGCGGCGAGCCACTCAACATCCACTTCATGCCAGCCTTCCAAATCCTCAATTGCCCCAAATAGAACATGGCGGCAAAAGTCTCTAATTTTAGCCTCTCCAACAATCCCCGCGGCTGCAGCCTCCGCGCGGAAATCATCCAACGCACAGGAGTCGCCAAATCCCCAAGCGAACTGCCACCCGCTGAAATCTTCATCAACCCTTAAAACATTCTCACTCGTACAAGCAGCCTCACAAAGCGCGAGATGCGAGAACCCATCGATCGAAATTCCCATGCTCTCCGCGGCATCCTTCAAACGCTCCTGCTCGCCATGGGTGAGGAGGACTTGGACAGAATAAGTTGATTGCCTCGCGATCCACGATTCCAAATCCCGCCGCTCCCATTGCGATCCGCGCACCAGCTTCCGGGCAACCTCGTTCAAAAGAAGCGGCACGAAATCCACCGCCGGAAGCTTGCAGCCCGCCTCAGCTAACGCGGCACGCAGCCGATGAATTTCACCCGGGGAGTCGAAGACGAAAGTAGCTGCACGGATGAAGTCCGCGCGCTCAAACGCACCCATGCTGCCAGAGCTCCATTCATCAGCTACCTCAAGGAGAAAAGTCTTCAGAAAAACTTCAATCCCCACACCGGAACGCTTTGCCCGCGCCTCAATCCAAAGCAGGAGTTGCAGATCAATGCGCGCGACCATCACGCCGCTGAGCGCTTGAGGAGAAGTCAGAACCTTTAGTTTAGATTGGGCATTCATCGGGTTTTGCGTTTGCTTGTTTTTGGTTTCTCGGAAATTTCAATTTGCTGGATTGGAACAACATTCAGAGGCGCGGCCGCCGGGCGAATACCCCAGAAGGCGGTGGCCTCAGCCTCGCTCGCCACGCCTTTGTAATGGCGATGCAGCATTTCCGGGCTGCCACCGTGGCCGAGTTGCAAGGCCGTCTCTCCCGCATGCCGGAAGGCTAACAGATGGAAGGTGGCGAAGCTGTGCCGCGCCGCGTTCGCCGGCATGGGTACAGGGAAGGTGCGCACCTGATCGGCCGAGGCCTCCCGGGACTCCAGATCCTCGGCGGACAGAATGGCAAGCGCTCTGGCGAGATGGTATCGCCGGGCCATAGCCGAACGGGTCACCAGCGGCCCGTCCTCTTTTTTGTGAGGACGTAGGAACGCGGCAAGCGCTGGCTCGATTTTAACGGTACGAGAGCGCCCGGTTTTAGTGACGGTATCCGGCAAGTGGATCTCCCTCGTCACTAGGTCAACCATGCTCCAATCCATCCGCAAGGCTTCTTGCTCGCGCACGCCAGAAAAGAAGCGCACCGCCCAAAACGGGACCAGCGTTCCCGCCTTGGCCGCGCCGGCCGTCTCCAAAGCGCCGAACAGGCGCGCGACATCACCAGGGCGGAGAACGCCAGGGCGGGTTTTTTGCGGCCTCGGCCGAGCCGCATCCGCCACCGGGTTGTCCTGCACCCACCCGCGGGTCCTTGCATAGGCAAACAAGCCTGACACAGCCAAGCGGTGATTCCGTTTTGCCTGCAAGCCTACCTGCGCAGGCGCAGCATCCTTCCCCATCTTGGCCTTGCCGGATCCCCCGATCCTCGGTCGCGTTACCTCAAGCCCCAAGATCCAATCGGAAATCTCCGCGGTTGTAACCGAGGAGATAGGCCGCTTGCCGAACGTTTTAACAAATCGAGCGCACCGGGTCCGGATCGCTTGAAGCGAAATTGCCCGCAGGCCCTCGGAATCCTTCGCCGCCTCATAAGCCGCCACAGCCTCGCGGACGCTCACGGATGCGCGGGTAGTTCTCCAGCGCTCTGCAAACTCCTGCAGAACCGTCAGCAATGCCGGAGGCCTTGAATCCGGGACTGACGCATTGAACGCCCGCCAGAAGTTCACTGCGGCCCGCTCATCATCATCAGGCTGTCTAAAGGCGCTACCGTCCCGCCCGATTTCCTTTCGCCGCTCATTGGCGAACTTCGTCGCATCGGTTTCCGTCTTGAAGAACTTCTGCAGGCGCTTCTCACCTGGGCCAGGATAAATAACCCGCCAGGCGTACCGAGGATGCTTTACCGGGAGGAGCGAGACAGGATTTGCCATGGCCGAGATCTAACCCAAAAAGGCGTCTTGGCCAGCAAAAACTGTTACAAGCTGTTACAATTAGCAGCCGACCCCCGAGGAATCAACTAACAAGCAAAGCTTCCTAAACTCTAGATGTGGGTTCGATTCCCGCCGGGGATACTCTCGAACAGCTGAAAACAGGTCCCAGAAGACTTCCAGGACCTATCCGGATCCATCCGCCTACGCGCGGCCGAGGTAGCTGCCGTCCTCGGTGTTGATGCGCAGCACATCGCCTTGTTTGACGAAAAGCGGCACTTGGACGACGATGCCGGTTTCTAACGTCGCCGGCTTTGTCGGGTTGTTAGCCGTGTCGCCCTTGATGCCTTCGGACGACTCGGTGACTTCCAGCTCCACGGTGGCCGGCAGGTCGAGGGTCACCGGATTGCCCTCAAGGAAGAGCACTTCAACCAACATCCCTTCCTTCAGGTAATCCTTTGAGCTGTTCACCAGCGCGGGGTCCAGGGTGATCGTCTCGTAGGTGTCCAAGTCCATGAAGTGGAAGCCGGACGGGTCCGAGTAGGAAAATTCAAGCTTCTGGCGGTCGGTCTCGACGATGTCGACCTTCTCCGAGGAGGCAAAGCGGATCGTCTTGGTCTTGCCGGTCTGGAACGAGCGGATCGTCGCGGCAATCAGCGCGTTGCCCTTCCCCGGGGTGCGGTGCTCAATGTTGAGCACCGTGCCGGTTTCGCCCTCGTACTTGATGCACTGGCCCTTCTTGAGATTGGTTGCGACGACTGCCATGGTTCTTGGTGGTTGGAAATTCGGTGGAAAGTTCTTCGAGTTGGTTACGGAACCGCGTGCCTGCGGTCAATACGCGATCCGCCAGTGCCATCACACGATTTTCAGCCGCGCAAAGTCCTGGGCGTCCACCAAACCCACCGGCCGGCCTTCCTCATTGACCACCACCACGTCGTCAATCCGCTTGCTGCCGATCATCTTCACCGCCTCGGCGGCCAGCGCGCCGGCGTTAACAGTTATCGGGTTGGGTGTCATGAACTCGCTGACGAGGCGCGCGCCAATGTTCCCGTCGCGCTGGAACGCTCGCGAAAAATCCCCGTGCGTGAAAATCCCCGCCAGCGCCCCATCCTCTGTTAATATCAGACACGCTCCCGCCCGCACCTCGGACATCCCGGCGAGCGCCGCGCTAACTGTTGCTGTTAGCCCGACCGTCGCCAGCCCCGCGTCATGCCGCATGATGTCGCCCACCCGTGTCAGAAGGGACCGCCCAAGGGTCCCCCCCGGATGGTAGCGGGCAAAATCCTGCTCGGTGAACCCCCGCGCCTCTAGCAACACCATCGCCAGCGCGTCGCCCATGGCCAGCATCGCCGTCGAGGACGAGGTCGGCGCCAGGTTCAGCGGACACGCCTCGCGGGGGACCGAGGTGTCCAACACCACGTCGCTGAGCCGCCCCAGCGAGGAGTCCGGCTGGCCTGTTAGTGAGATGAGGACCACCTCGGCGCGCTTGATGAAGGGCAGCAGGCCAAGCACCTCGGGCGTCTCGCCCGAGTAGGAAAGCGCCAGCACCGCGTCGCCGTCGGAAATCATCCCGAGGTCGCCGTGCAGGGCGTTTTGCGGGTTGAGCACCACCGAGGTCGCTCCGGTCGAATTGAGCGTTGCAGCCACCTTGTGGCCGATGTTGCCCGACTTGCCCACGCCCACGACAACAATCTTGCCGCGCCCGTCAAGCACCTCCTTGAGCCTGGCCACCGCCGTGGCAAATCCCCCGTCCAGACGCCCAATGAGCGCCTCGAGGGCTTCAATCTCGATGCGGATGACCGTTTGGGCTTTCGCCAGCATGTCCAGGGGCTGCACGCGCACAGAATTACCCGCATTCCCGCCCCTTAGCAGCGAAAAAGACGCCCGTAGCGAACTTTGTAAAAAGTTCGGCGGGGAAAACCACCTGCCGCCAGAACGCCCGAACGCGCAGAGAACTTCCCGCGTTCCCCCGCCGAAGCTTCAAACCTGAGGAGCCCTACTTCAACATCTCCATGAGCTTCAAATAAGCCTCATGCGGCATAAGATCAGCCTTCTTCTGAGCCTGAGGCTTCTTCTCGTCCACCAACTTCCTGCTCTCATGATCCAATTCAACCGCCCCTTTGAATTTCGAAACCCAAGCCACGTCCTCTTTCTCCAGCCCCTTCCCCGGCTCCTCGAAATAGCAGATGTCGTCGTTTCCCTCCGCTGGGGGAATTCGCCACGGGGTAGATCACGAAGAAGGCCGGAACCATGCGGTTCCGGCCTGTGGGTCAGGTGGTGAAGCGCTGTGGACTAGAATTCCAGGGAGGCGCCGAAGTAGAGGTTGCGGCCGTTGGAGGGATCGATTCCGTCACTCCGGACGCGGGTGAAGTAGCTTTCGTCGAAGAGGTTGTTGATCCCGGCGACGAGGCGGAGGTTTTGGTGGATTTTATATTCCGCGGTGAGGTCCCAAACCATGTAGGAAGGAACCTCCCATTTCGCTTCGTTGGTGCTGTCGGCGAAATGGTCGCTGACGATGGTTCCGCCGAGGCTGACCTTGGTCTTGTCCTTGTAGCTGTAGATGAAGCCGGTCCGGAGGATATAGTCGGGTGCGTACTGCGGCTCGTTGCCGTCGAAACTGCCTTTGGTGAATTCCGCATCAAGGAGGGTGGCGTTGACATACCAATTGAGGGCGCCATGGATGTCGGTGCCGGAGATGAGGGCAAGGAGGTCGGTGCTCACCGACAGGTCGATGCCCTTGTGGGTGGCGTCGCCGACGTTGCCGACGGTATTGCCGGCGGTGCCGATCTGGTCCTTGAAGGAAAGCAGGAAGACGCTGGCGTCCAGGCTGAGCCAATCCCGCGGGCGGGTCCGGTAGCCGATCTCGTATTCAAGCGACTTGCCTTCCTCAAGGTCGTCATTGATGACTTGGCCGCTGTCGAGGGGCACGGCTTGGGTGAACATCTGCGGGCGGTAGCCTTGGGAAATGTTGGCGTAGACGGCCGAGCGCTCGTCGGTGGCATACTCGGCACCGAGGCCGCCGAGCAGGACGTTTTCCGAGACCCTTTGGCTGGCCAGATCGGGCTTATCCAGATTGATGTGCTCTTTGACTTCCTGGCGGAAATTTTCCAGCCGCACGCCGGGAGTGAGTGTAAATTTCCCGAAGGAGAATTTGTTTTCCACGAAGACCGGGGCGTAGAAAACTTCGCGGTCCGATGACTTGCGGATGGTGCCCGACGAGGCGTCCGGAGTGGTGCCGCGGGAATCCACCCGCGGCGAATCCACATGATAGAGCTGAACTCCGGCGGCAAAGGTGTGCTGGCGATCGGCACCCCAGTTGGCGCGGTAACGCGAGTCAATCCCCAGAGTCTCAAACTGCTGGTCTTCGATCGAGTTGGTCGAAGATGGATCCCCTGGATTCACTGGAACAGGCGGAAGCGTGCCAAATCCGCCGCCGCGCTGGCGCTTGCTGAAGCGGGTGTAGTCGCTCCACCAGGCGGTGGTGGTGAAGAACGAGTCGGCCGTTGGCTCAACCTCATAGGTGAGGGAAACCGAGTCGCGATCGAGCCTGAACTGGTCAAACAGGCGGGTCGCGTCGCGGTTGCCCGCATCGAAGGCGGCCCGGGTCAATCCGCCCGGCTCGCCATGGGTCTCGGTGTAGGTGTCGGCGTTGAAGATGATTTTCCCGCCGTTATTCAGGGAGTAGAGGAGCTTGATGGCACCGGTGTCCAGATCGTAGCCGCTGTTGGCGGAGCGGAAGCCATCGGTCTCGCGGTGGTTGAAATACACGTAGTAGCCGAGTTTCCCAAGCGTGCCGTCCGCCGAGGTAAACGTGGAGTACAGGTCATCACTGCCGACCACGTGCTGGCTGCGCAGCGAGAAGGCCTTGTCGGTCCGCGGGCGGTGGGTGATGTAGTTCAGCGCGCCGCCGGGCTGCGGGCCATAGTGCAGCGCCGCTCCGCCGTGCAAAAACTCGATGCGGTCCACCGTGTCCAGCGGTGGCGTGTAATACGCTTCCGGATAACCGAATTGGTCCGCGTGGATCGGGATACCGTCGCGCAAAACCTGGGTGAACTGGGCCCGGTGCGGGTTGAGGCCGCGGTAGCCGATGCTGATGAGCGGCGAGGATTCCTCCACAAGCACCAAGCTCGGCGTCTGCGACAGCGCTTGCCGGTAGTTGTTCCCCACGTTGCGCGGCTGCGCGTCCAAATCAATCACCGCGGTTTTCTTGCCCGCGAAAATTGACGCCCCGCTCACCGCTGGCAGCCAGCCTTGCTGATTGGTCTCATCCGCTTCCGACTCCGCCGTGACAACCAGGGTTTCAAGGGTGTTTAGAGCATCTTGGGCGCGGCTCACTCCGGCAGGGGCCAGGGCCGCCAACAGACAGGCGGCTGGTAGACGATAGTTCATTGGTAGTTTCATAGGGGCAGCGCGTCTTGAGAATGAGTCTCAACAGCAGGAGCAGCCAATCACCCGGACCGCAGCCGGTCAACCGGAAATTAACTTAATAAAATTTTGGGCCGGGCGGTGGTTGCCGGAAGCGAGGGAAGCGGCAGCGCGGCGGGGAAGAGTTGCTTGCTGTTTACTTCACAAACCGTTGGCGACGAGGGTTCCGGAGCTATAGCTTGCCAAGGCGTTGAAGCCGGTAGTTGCCGTCGAGGCTCGCCAGCCACCAAGGATGGTTTGCCAGATACCACTGGACGGTGGAGCGCAGGCCATCGTCGATGGACCAGAGCGGCTGCCACCCGAGGTCGCGCTGGATTTTGGAGGCATCAAGTGCGTAGCGTTGATCGTGGCCGGGGCGGTCGGGAACAAAGGTGATTTGGTCTTGATAGGATGCTCCGTCGCTGCGCGGTTGGAGGTCATCGAGGTGGCGGCAGAGCTCGCGGACCAGGTCGATATTGCGCCACTCGTTGTTGCTGCCGATGTTGTAGGTTTCTCCGGGGATTCCCCTGGTGGCCACAAGGGCGAGCGCAGCACAGTGGTCCTCGACATGCAGCCAGTCGCGGACGTTTTCCCCGGTACCGTAGACGGGAATCGCTTCCCCGCGCAAGGCCTTGAGCACCACCAGGGGGATGAGCTTCTCCGGAAACTGGAACGGGCCGAAATTGTTTGAGCAATTCGTCACAATGACTGGCAATCCATAGGTTGCGCCCCAAGCGCGGGCAAGGTGGTCGCTGGCCGCCTTGCTGGCGGCATAGGGCGAACGCGGATCGTAAGCGCTTGCCTCGGTAAAATGGCCTGTGCTGCCAAGTGAGCCAAACACTTCATCGGTCGAGACATGGACAAAACGAAACCCAGCCTTGGCCGGCTCGCTCATGCTCAACCAGTAGTCGCGGGCCGCGTGGAGCAGCACGGCGGTACCCATCACGTTGGTGCGAACAAACTCCAGCGGTCCATCAATCGAGCGGTCGACATGGCTCTCGGCGGCTAAATGCAGCACCTGATCGGGCTTGAAGGCCGCGAAGACCTCACGCACCCCAGCCTCATCCGCAACGCAGGCGTGGAAAAACGAGTAGCTCGCATGAGTTTCCACATCGGCGAGAGACTTTGGATTCCCCGCGTAGGTGAGCTTGTCCAGATTGCCAACCCGGTGGCCATCAGCCAGCAAGCGGCGCACCAAGTTGGAGCCGATGAAGCCGGTGCCGCCGGTGACAAGGATCGAGCGAAAGGGTGGGGACATGGGGCTGGTCCGGCTAACCGGGATGCATTGCCAGCCATTCGCCGGGCGGCAAGAGCTGGTTGCCAAGGCCACTCTCAATGATGAAACGAGTGCCTTGGATGATGCTTCTCACCGAACCAAGCGCCACCGGACCCAACAAGCATAAACCGCCACCCCCTGCCGCCCCGCCGCTTGGGCAGAGGTCCACCAAACCCTACTCTTTCGGCGCCGCAATCCGCGCCACCACCACTAAGCGCGCCGATACAACGAAATTGCGCTGGATTCCAAGCTCGGCTGGGCCAGTTGGACAAACCAATCTTCCCATGGTGGCGCTCCGGGGAGACGCTCGGGCAACTTGTCGCACAGCGAGTTCCAGCCGGTCATTTGCTCGTCGGCTTCCACACTTGTGCCGTCCGCAAGATTAAAGCGAATGGACACCTGGTCGTCCAAATAATGCCCACGCTTGAAGGCCGTTGCGGCGCAGACCTCCTCCCACGCCAGCTTCACGGATCCCTTGTTCCGGCGGCCCACCACTTCAAGCCCCGCGTCGCTCACCGCCACTTCCCGCCGGCTGCCCCACGCCTCGACATCCCGCTTCTTCCGTCCACCTCGTTCCAGCCAGCCAAACCAGTCTTCCAAGTTCCGCTCCGGTACCGACAAATATCGCCGCACCCACACGACGCCGAAAAATACGCTCAGCCAAAAAATGGCTACCGTCGCTGCTAATAAAGGATTCACCATCGGGCGGGGGGGTGCCGTCATTGTTGCTGTTGATTTCATGCCTCGCTCCTTCGTTCCTTATCCTCACTCAGCCAGCGCGCCGCGCCAATTCACCTTGTCGGCGTGATAGTGCAAGCCCATTATATGCCACCCGGGCGCACTTGCAAAATATGCGCCAAAAACCTGCGAAATTTGCAGGCGATGACTCATTACCAGTTGCTTACGTTCCTCCATGGCGTCCTGCCAAACGCCCGACACGTGCAGATCATTAGATAAAAAAGGTCCCTCCCGAATCTATAGTCGGTTACAGGCGGCGGCCGCAGGTCGTGTCCGTGGACTGCTGTAGCTTGCTACCGCTGCAGGCTGTCCAGCTTGCTGGCGGGAACCCCGCACCGTCCGGCCATTCAATGTTCCCTCCGCCTGTGCGCTGAAGAAGCTAATTGGACGAGCGCGGGTCAGGCGGGCATGGCGCGGCCGCAGGCCGCGGCCGTGGACTGCTGTAGCTTGCTACCGCTGTAAACAGTCCAGCTTGCTGGCGTGAACCCCGCTCCGTCCGGCCATTCAATGTTCCCTCCGCCTGTGCGCTGAAGAAGCTAATTGGACGAGTGCGGGTGAGCGGGGCGGCGCGCACCCCCCCGGCATGCCGCAGCCAGCTGCGAGCATCACAGCGGCATCAAGCTGCAGCAGTCCACGGCTGCGGCCTTGCCGCGGCATGTCATAGCATCGCAGGCGGGCAACGAGCGAAACACCCGGGAGGAGGTTGACTTATCTGCCACCGGCAGTGCTCTCCAAAGCTTATGACGGAGCGGGCTGCCACTGGTCCGCGGCGCTGCGTGCGGCATTGCGGCCGGCTGCCGCTCCCTTGGTCAGGCCGCTCTTCAGGGCGCGGGGAAGGAACTCGCGCACCAAAGTGCTGGCAAACATCGCCCCAAAGGCAAGGCTGTAGGATGCCTCGTAGGCGGCCTGCGCAGCGGCTTGTTTGACTTTCGGAGCCGTGGCCCGTGCGCGCTCACGCGCATCATTGCATCCGGCTTGGAAGGCCGAGGAAAAAGAGCTGTGGCTGGCAGCCTGTTGAGTCTGCTCGGCCTGGTCGGCAGCCGCGAGGTCATGGTCAGAGGCGTGGTCGGATGTGTTCATGGCAAAACCACTCTCCACCCAATCGCCCCAATTGCCACTGGAGAAAGCGGCTATTTTTCCACTCGGGAAGTAGTCCAAACCGGACCGGACCGCTCTGCCGCCTGCTGTGCAAAGGCGGCGCGCACTGCTTCGTTAGCCGTCCGTCGACCAGCCCCGGCTCGACCCAATTGATCAATGCCAAGCCAACCAGCACGGCAAGGTCGCTAGGGAATGGAAAAAATCCCCGCGCCAAGGGAGCGGCCCGTGAGCCCGTAGCGAAGCCCGCCAGCCACACTGGGTCCAACGTCCCTGCGGGACAAGAGAACTTAGCCGGGGGTCAGCGGGTAGCCACGCGCAGCCCCCGGAAATCCATCCCAAAAGCCATCCCGCCCCCATCCGGAAGTAATTTGTTCCATGTTGACGTGGGAATGAGTTGGAAGAGCACGAACACGCGAAGATCGCAAAAAAACCGTCCCCTGCCCCAACGGGGCACAAGGCGATAGCCCAGGGCCAGCGCAGCGCAGCCCTGGGAGCGGGATCTAAAAGAAGATCCGTCCGATCCAACGGCCTCGGGGTGGGTTCTCAGTCCGCTCGATGGCATGGTCGGCGTGGCGTAGAGGATCGACTGATGATTGCCGATTGTTGATTGTTGATTGTTGAGGTGAGGAAATGCGCGGCGCTCGGCTGTCTCTTCTACATCAAAAATCAACAATCGGAGCTCAACAATCGTCAATCAAATCGGAGCGATTGGGCGCTCCGCAGTCAAATATGGCACGCTAACACCGCGGCCAAACAGCCGAAGATTCCGCCAAGCCGCAGGCGGAGAAAAAAAATTCCCGCGATTCATCGAATGCGCGGGCCGGCGCGGGCGTCGTAGCCTTGCAACTCATCGAACAGTTATGAAAAAAGCCCTCGGACTCCTTGCCTTCGCTGTCGCAGCCCTCAGCGGCCTATCGGCCACCGCGGAGGCGGGCCACAGCTCCTCGAGCACCTATGTCAGCGGCTACACCTCGTGTGGCACGCCGATTTACACCCAGCGGATATTGGTTGGCTACGACCGCTACCAACGGCCGATCTATCAGTACCGCACGCTCCCGCCGCGGTACCGCCAGGCGCCGGTTTATTACGGTGGCGGCTATCAGCACTACCAGCCGCGCTACGAGCCAAGGTATCAACCGCGCTATCAGCCGGCTTGCGATCCACGCTATGCGGGTGGCGGCTACTATCCGCGGGCGCGCACCGAGGTGGTGATCAGCGGCTCGGGGGGGTACTTCGGCTACCGGAACTAACCGAACTCGATTTCTAGCGATTCAGGGGAGCGGACCGCACGGTCCGCTCTTTTTTTGCCCGCGCGCGGCATGCGGAGAGGTTTTCACCGGCGCGGCGGAACACCCCGGCCGGCAACCAGGGCGCGGAGCAGGACATCCGGGCCAAGGCGCTCAAAAACCGGTGCTTCCAGCCGCAGCGCGGTGTCCGTGCCAGCCGCTCCGCGGCCACCGACCGCAGGCACCGCGCCGCCGGTCAACCAGGGCGTTAGATAGGCGTGAACCTCGTCAACAAGGTCGGCCTCGAGAAACCGCGCCGCAAGCCTGCCACCGGACTCGATGAGCACGCTGAGCGCCTGGTGGTCGCTAACAAACGAGGCTAGCAGCTCCCGCAGGTCCGGGTTCTCGTAAACCCGCGTGCGCTCCGCGTGGCAGTCGGTGAACACCGCGGCGGCGGCCGGCAGGGCGGCCGCATTGGTTGTTAGAACTGCCCGCAGCGGCTGGATTTTGCCGGGCCGTGGAAGTGACCCGTGGAGGGTGAGGCGTGGATTGTCGCGGCGGAGGGTTTCGCCGCTGGTGAGGATCACCTCGACGTGCTGGCGCAGAGCGTGGACGGAGCGGAGCGCAGCAGGACCGCTAAGCCACTGGCCCTCGGCAGGTGGGCGGGTGATGCGGCCATCCAGGCTCATGGCGGTTTTCAAGATGACCCACGGCAGGCCGGTGCGCTGGACCTTGGCGAACGGGCGGATCAAGGCGTCACAGCGGTCCTGCTCAATGCCGGTGAGGACCTCAAGGCCGGCCTGCTCAAGCAGGGCGCGGGCGCGTCCGGCGTGGGCCGGGTTAGGGTCGGTGGAGCCGTAGACGACCCGGCTAACACCCGCTTCCAACAAGCGGGCCGTGCATGGAGGCGTGCGCCCTTTGGTGCTGCAGGGCTCGAGGGTGATGTAGACCGTGGCGCCACGAACCCTGTCCACGCCATGACTGGCCACCGCAGCGTCCAAGGCGGCCCTCTCGGCGTGGGGGCTGCCGGCCTTGCGGTGCCAGCCACGTGCCAAACATTCGCCATCGCGGACAACCACCGCGCCCACAGGCGGATTGGGCGCGGTGAGCCCAACGCCATTCTCCGCCTCGGAGCAGGCTGCGCGCATCCATGCCACATCGGCCTCAAGCATCCTCCGACCCTGCCCGCTGCGAAGCCAGGAAGCAAGCTCCGGACAGGTGAACCGGCGCTGTGGATATCCCGCTAGATTTTGTTAGCAACCTGTGAATTGTCAGCAACTGTGAAGAAGAGGTCAGTGGGTAGGTGGGGTGTTGGCCATGGTCGGGTCAGGTTCCAAACAGGTTGTTAGCGCCGTGGAACCCCTGCAGCGGCAACGGGGAACGGACGGATTCCCAAGTTGTTCACAGCATTAAGATGAAGGGTTAAATTTAAGTTTAAAAAGATTTCATCTTCAGAGACGCGAACAACTTCCGGCAAACAAGCCTCCGGCGGACGATTCTCTTCGATTGTAATGATCGGAGATCCGTCCTAGCATCGTCCACTTTGGAAATCCGTTTGCTAACAATCCCCATGAAAACCATCGGCATCTTCGTTGTTGGACTGGCGCTGGCCAGCCCGGTTCTGGCGCAGGACGGCGCCCAGCAAATTCAAGCCGCCTACCAGCAGGGGCTTATTGCAATTCGCGACGGCGAGGTGGAGATTGCCCGGACTGCCTTCCAGGGCGTCCTTGAGCTCGACCCGCGCCATGCCAACGCCCAGTTCCAGCTCAACCAGCTCGCTTCCAGTGGCAACCAGCTCGATTTGCGCAAGCGCGAGCTGGCTTTGTCGCGGATTGTCGTGCCGCAAGTTGCGTTCAGCGCCGTGACCCTGAGCGAGGCGTTGGATGCACTCGCCATGGTCGTCGACAAGGAGTCGGCACACAAGTTCGCCACCAATTTTGTCCTCAACGATCCATCCGGCGAGCTGGCAAAGCGGGCGATCTCCCTCGACCTGCGCGGGGCTCCAGCCACCGCCGTGCTCAAATATATCTGTGACCAGGCGGGCGTGGTCTACCGCATCGAAAGTCACGCCATTGTTGTGCGCCACGCGCGCGGAGCGGCTGCCCCACGCGTCCAGTCTGAAGTCGAAGCCCAGCGCGAAAAGGGCCTCGCGCGCATCATCGTGCCGCAGGTGGCATTCAGCGGGGCCACGGTTAGCGAGGCGCTCGACGGGCTCGCTCTGGTGGTGGCGCGGGAGTCGGGCAACAAGCTGGAGACGAACTTCGTGCTAACAGATCCTTCCGGGGAGCTGGCCAAACGGGAGATTTCCTTGGAATTGAAGGATGTGCCAGCCAACGCGGTGCTGCGGTACATTTGTGATTTGGCCGCAGCGAGCTATCGTTTTGAGGAGCATGCCATTGTTTTGCGGCCGCTGAAATCCGCCCCGGCGCTCAGCACGATCGCCGCGGAGCCAGCGCCTGCGGTGGAGTCTGCTCCGGCGCAACCGTAAGCACTTGCCAGCCAATGCGGCTCTGGATGAACTTGGGCACATGGCAACGGCGATCGTCACCGGGGGAAGCGGGGGGCTTGGGTTGGCCGTGGTCACTGAGCTTCGTCGCGCCGGCATGGCCGTGAGCGCGTTGGGGAGGACCGAGGCGGATCTGACTGACCCAGCTGAGGTACAACGATGTTTTGCCGCCCTGGAGGTGCCGGATTTGTTGGTGTGCGCGGCCGGGCTGACCCGCGATGCGGTGGTGGCGCGATTGAATGAGGACAACTGGGACGAGGTGCTGGCAGTGAACCTGCGGGGGGCATTTTTTTGCGCCCGGGCGGTGGCGGGAGCGATGCTGAAGCGCCGCAGCGGGCATATTGTTTTTATTTCCAGCCATTCCGCGCTCCATCCGCCGGCCGGTCAGGCGGCCTATGCGGCAGCCAAGGCGGGATTGCTCGGCTTGACCCGCTCGCTGGCCAAAGAACTCGGCCCGCGCGGCGTGCGGGTCAACGCGGTTCTTCCCGGATTTCTGGAAACTCCGATGACTGCGGGGCTCAAGCCCGAAATCCGGGCCGCGGCCCGTGCGGCCCATGTGCTTGGCCGCTTCAACCAACCAACCGAGGTCGCCGCTTTCATCCGCTGCCTGCATTTCGAGTTGGCCGGCACCTCGGGCCAGGTGTTCAACCTGGACAGCCGGGTGGTCTAGCAGGTGAGGCTAGCAGGCGGCCCTACCAATCGTTAGATTGACGCGCGCCCGGCGGGATCCTAAGGATGCGTGCATGTTCAAGGCCGGCCCACGAAAGATCCTCATCGTCCTGGCGCTCATCCCGCTGCTGAGCTCCTGCGGAGTTCCTGAGATGTTGGGGCGCACCATGCAGCGGGCTAGCCAAGGCCTGGCCGGTGCGCGCTGACTTTGCGGCAAAAGCTTTTACCAATCCGCCGGCAGCCGCAGCGTGCGGCCATCGCCTGCTAGATCGAGGGCCAGCCAACGTGTGTTAGGCGGCATGAGCTGCGGGAAGCGGTCGGCCCACTCGACGATCATGACGCCGGGTTCATTGAGGTAGTCGTCCCAGCCGATGTCGAGGAGGGCAGCGGGGCTTTCGAGCCGGTAGAGGTCGAAGTGGAAAACCGGGATTGAGCCGCCGACGTACTCGTGAACCAGCGTGAATGTTGGGCTCGTCACCGGGTCGGGCGAGCCAAGGCCAGCGACCAGACCGGCGGTCAGGTGGGTCTTGCCGGCACCAAGCGGGCCGGTCAGAGCGATAAGGTCGCCGGCGCGCAGGCGGGCGGCGAGCTGGTGACCGGCGGCGACGGTGGCGGCGGCGTTTGGGAGGCTCAGAAGCATGAGACTTTGGTAATGTTAAGCAATCGCGCGTCGATTATAAAAAAAATCCTTGTTGCCCGCGGGGTTCCGTGCTGAATTCCCCGCCCCGTCCGCAAGTGCAAGAACCTGCGGCAGGACCGAACCCTTTTTCCCGCTACCACCATGGCATACGCAGTGATCAAAACCGGCGGCAAGCAATACCGCGTCCAGCAAGGCGACCGTATTGACGTTGAGCGTCTCGACCTTGAAGTTGGCTCGTCGGCGAGCTTTGAAGCTCTCCTTGTCAATGATGGCACCACCACGAAGATCGGCGCACCGCTGGTTGATGGTGCCTCGGTGACCGCCACGGTCCTCGACCAGTTCCGCGGCAAAAAGGGTGTGGCCTTCAAGTTCAAGCGCCGCAAGGGCTTCCACAAGACCAAGGGATTCCGCCGCAGCCTCACCAAGCTGGAAATCACCAGCATCGCCGGCTAAGCGCCGACCCCCAGAATTCCAACCACATTTCGACATGGCCCATAAAAAAGGACAAGGATCCGTCAAGAACGGACGTGACTCCCAGAGCAAGCGCCTCGGAGTTAAAAAATTTGGCGGTGAAGCCGTCATCGCCGGCAACATTCTCATCCGCCAGCGCGGCACCAAGTGGCGTCCAGGCAAGAACGTCGGCTGCGGCCGCGACTTCACCCTGTTTGCCCTGACCCCGGGCAACGTAAAGTTCGACCAGAATGGTCGCCGCATCAACGTCATCCCGCTTGAAGCCGCCACCGCCTAAGCGGTCGACTAAATAATCACCAACCGCCGTGGCCTCGTGCCGCGGCGGTTTTTTTTGGAGCGCGGTGGGAAGGGGTACTCCCCGCCATACCGCTTTTGCTTAACCACTTACGCGGGAAGTCTCCGCGGCGTTTGCCGGAGTGTGGGTTGGATGGCCACTGGGAGATGTCCGCGGCAACGAGGTGTGAGGTCTGCAGCGTCTCGGGATTGAGCCAAAGCGGTGTCGCCGCTGCGCTCTGCCACCGCACTCCAAAAGCGGCTGCGCCGCGACTCGGCGGGTCTCACAGTCCGTTGCCGGAGCAATCACCCGCCTGCCATTGACCCCGCGCCAACCCCGCGCAGAAACAGCCCTTGTTTGGAGTGCGGTGGGAAGGGGTACTCCCCGCCACACCGCTTTGGCTTGGCCTTCAACCCTCGAAGGCCATTGATCGCCTTGCCGCGAGAGGCCCCATCCGCCATTCAACCCATAGCTTGATGGCATATTGGGCTTTGTCAGGCACTCGGCTGGGGGGGTGAATGGCGGATGGGGGATTGTTGCGGCAAGGCGGTGAATGGTTTGCGGAGGTTTGGGGTTGAGCCAAAGCGGTGTGGCGGGGGGTACCCCTTCCCACCGCACTCCATACAGGGCGATTTCCCTACCCGCGCAGGTCTAGCAGGACCTTGCCGTTGCGGCTTTCCTGTTGGGCGCGGTGGCAGGCGGAGTGGACTTGGGCTAACGGGAAGGTGGAGTCGATTGCCTGGGTCAGGGAGCCGCTGAGCATGAGGCGGGCGAGGTCGGAGAAGGTGGCGTCTAGTTCGTCGCGCGGGGCGGACTCGAGCCAGCGGGAGATCCACAGTCCGTGGAGGGTGAGTTGTTTGAAGATGAGCAGACCGTTAGGCACGGTGAGCGGGCGTCGGCCCATGGCGCCGTAGGTGACTTGGTGGCCGCCGTCGGCGAGCAGGTTGAGTTGGCGCAGTGCGGCGTCGCCGCCGACGGCGTTGAATGCCAAGAGCGGGCGCTGGCCGCCGGTGGTTGTTAGGCCGGCGGCGGCCAGGTCGGGCGAGTCGGTTAGGACGGCATCGGCACCCAGCTCGAGGAGTTCGGCGTGGAGGTCATCGCGGCGGACGACGTTGAGGGTGCGCAGGCCCATTTCGCGGGCGAGCTGGATGACGCAGCGGCCGACGCCGGAATTTGCGGCATTTTGGACAATCCAGCTGCCCATCGGCAGGGGAGCGAAGGCGGTGAGGAGGCGCCATGCGGTGGGCGGATTGACCTTGAGCATGGCGGCCTGGAGCGGGTCGATGCCGGCCGGGAGCTTGAAGAGCAAGGTGGCGGGAACGACCACCTCGGTTTGCCAGGTGGAGGCGCGGCCAAGGAAGATGACGCGGTCGCCGGGGGCCAATGACGGGTCGGCGGATTCGCTCACCTCGCCGCTGCCTTCGCCGCCGGGGGTGGCGGGCAGCTCGGGCTGGATGCCGTAGACGCCCTGAATGAAGTTGATGTCCGCCGGATTGATCGGGGCGGCGAGGACTCTAACACGGACTTCATTAGGACCCAGCGGCGCGGGTGTGAAGTCTTCGACGGTGAGAACCTGCTCGGGTTGGCCGAGCTGATGGAAGATGGCGCGTTGCATGGGTTAGGGGAAGAGACCGCGTTGTTCTTTGACGTCGGCGACTTCTTTGATGCCGATCGCCAAGGCTGCTAGGCGGTGCGGGATGCGGTGGTTTTTAGCAAACAGGAGCATGCTTTCAAAGGAGCGCTGCAGCAGGGTTTCGAGCTTGGCCAGGACATCCTGCTCGGACCATTGGAAGCGCTGGAGGTTTTGCACCCACTCGAAGTAGGAGACGACCACGCCGCCGCTGTTGCAGAGGATGTCGGGAATGACAAAAATATCGCCGCGGGCCTCGATGATGGCGTCGGCGTCGGGTGTGGTGGGTCCGTTAGCAGCTTCTGCTAGGAGGCGGCACTGGAGCAGGCCGGCATTTTCCGCGGTGATGACGCCGCCCAGGGCGGCGGGGATGAGGATGTCGCACTTGCGGGTGAGCATTTCTTCCGGATCGACCGGGGTGCTTTCCGGGAAGCCGGTGACGCCGCCGGTGGCGGCGGCATGTTGGGCCAGGGCGGGGATGTCCAGGCCGTGTTCATTCCAGATGGCGCCGGTGACATCCGAGATGCCGATGACGCGCATGCCGTAATTGTGGATGGTTTTGGCGGCGTGGAACCCGACGTTGCCAAAGCCCTGGATGATGACGCTTGAGCCCTCGCTCGGCAGGTCAAGCTTGTGCAGGGCGCTGGAGATGAGGAAGGCCACCCCGTGGCCGGTGGCTTGGACGCGACCGTAGGAACCTTGAAGCTTCAACGGCTTGCCGGTGACGATCCCAGGCACAAGGTAACCCGCGTGGGTCGAGTAGGTGTCCAGGACCCAGGCCATGGTCTGCTCGTTGGTGCCCATGTCGGGCGCCATGACGTCGATGTTTTCCCCGATGAAGGGCATGATCTCCATGGTGAAGCGGCGGGTCAGCCGCTCAAGCTCGCCGGTGCTCATCGTGCGCGGGTCGCAGGCAATGCCGCCTTTCGCGCCGCCATAGGGCAAGTTCGCCAGCGCGCACTTCCAGTTCATCCACATCGCCAGGGCGGCCACTTCACCAAGGTCAACCTCAGGGTGGTAACGCAAACCGCCTTTCACCGGGCCGCGCGACAAATGGTGTTGGACACGGTAGCCAAAGAAAACTTCCGTCCGCCCGTCGTCGCGCTGGATCGGCACCGTCACCGTGATGAGCCGCTTGGGCCACTTGCAGCGCTCACGCACCGCCTCGGTTAGGCCGAGAAAGTCCGCCGTGCGCTCAAACTGCGTGGCGGCCATGGCAAACACAGGGTGTTCTAACAATTCCTTGCGCATGCTCCAGTTGAGCATGGGGCGGGTGCGGGTGCAAACTTCCAGAAGGTTGAAGGTGAGCTTAGGTTGATCGCCGCTTGCCGTAGGCGAGCGGCGTGGGTAGATTACGGCATGCCGCTGCGCACGGATGCTTTTGATTACGAATTGCCGCCCGAGCTGGTGGCTGAGAGACCGCTGGCCGAGCGTTCGGGGTCGCGCATGATGGTGGTCAACCGCAAGGCGGGAACCATCGAGCACCGCCAGTTTGTTGAGTTCGCGGATTTTCTCACACCGGGGGACCTTGTGGTGCTCAACGACACGCGGGTGGTGGCGGCGCGGTATTTTTCCAACGACGGGGCCATTGAGCTGGTGCGCGTCGACAAGGCTGGTGAGCGGCTCTGGCAGTGTTTGGTGCGGCCGGGGAAGAAAATGCGCCCAGGCAGGCAAATCCAGGTGGGTGGAAGTACGGGAACTGTGGTAGGTGTGCTGGATGACGGCAGCCGGATGATTGAGTGGGATGTGGCGGTCGATGAGGAGGCCCACGGGCACTTGGCGCTGCCGCATTACATGAACCGGGATGACGATGTGGCCGACCGCGAGCGCTATCAGACTGTGTTTGCGCGCGAGGAGGGAGCCATCGCAGCGCCGACGGCGGGCCTGCACTTCACGCCTGGGATGTTAGAAAAGGTGGCGCACGAGTTTCTAACCCTGCATGTGGGAGTTGGGACGTTTCGTCCGGTGAAGGCTGAGGTGGTCAGCGAGCACGCGATGCATTCGGAGCGCTATGTGCTGAGTGAGAGGACGGCGCAGGCGATCGGAGCGGCCCAGCGGGTGGTGGCGGTGGGCACGACGGTGACGCGTGTGCTCGAGCACCTCGCGCGCGAGGCGGCGGGCGGCCGGCTGGAGGCGGCGCGCGGCGAGACGGACATATTCATCTATCCGCCGTATGAGTTCCGGGCGATCGGCGGGCTTCTAACAAACTTCCACTTGCCGAAGAGCACGCTGTTGATGTTGGTGAGTGCCTTTGCGGGGCGCGAGCTGGTGTTGGAGGCCTACGCGCAGGCGGTGCGCGAGAAATACCGGTTCTTCAGCTACGGCGACTGCATGTTGCTTCTCTAACTTATGTTCAACATTGTGATGGTCGCGCCGGAGATTCCGCACAACACGGGTGCGGCGGGACGCCTGGCGCTGGCCACCGGATCGACCCTGCACTTGGTCAAGCCGCTGGGTTTTTCCCTGGATGACAAGCAGGTGCGCCGGGTTGGTCTGGACTACTGGCATGACGTGACCTTGCGGGTCTGGGAGAGTTTTGAGGATCTGCTGGCGGCGGAGATTGGCGAGGCGGGCGGGCGGCTGCATTTTCTGACCACCAAGGCGAGCAAGCCGCACTGGGACGTGAAGTTCGAACGGGGCGACTTTCTGGTGTTTGGCTGTGAGACGCGGGGGCTGCCCGAGGGATTGTTGGAGAGGTTCGCGGACCGCGGCCTGCGGATTCCGATGTTGGACGGGGCGACGCGTAGCCTGAATCTTTCGACCGCGGTGGCCATCGTGCTTTACGAGGGAATGCGGCAACTTGCGCAGTCGGACAGTGGCTGCTAGGGAGTGGGGGCATGAGACTCTCACTGTGGTTTAGTTGGCTTTTGTTGGTGGCGGTGGCCAATGGCCAGGAGAGCAAGAAGGAGGTATTCACGCCGCCTTCCGACATGGCGGGCAGTTGGGATTTTGCGCCGGATCCAACATTGCCAAACGTGCTGATTCTCGGAGACAGCATCTCCATCGGTTATACGCGCAACGTGCGCGCCGAACTGGCCGGCAAAGCCAATGTGTTCCGGCCGATGAACGGCAAGAACAAGAACTCGCCCGAGAATTGCGGCGACACCGAGATGGGTCTGGACGGTCTTGAGCGCTGGCTCGCGGGCCAAAAATGGAGCGTCATCCACTGCAACTGGGGCCTGTGGGATGTCTGTTATCGGGTGCCGGGCAAGCCGAAGGCGGGAAATCGCGACAAGGTCAATGGCAAGATCGCCTTCACCCAGGAGGAGTATGTCGCCAACCTCGACAAGATCGTCACGCGCCTGCAGGCCACCGGTGCCAAGGTCATCTGGGCCAGCACGACGCGGATTCCCGAGGAGGAAACCGGCCGCGTGGCGGGCGACGAGGTGCGCTACAACGCCGCGGCCGCGGCGCTGATGGAGAAGAAGAAGATCCTGGTCAACAACCTCCACGCCCTCACCGCTGGATGGGCCGGCAAGTTCAGCAAACCCGGCGATGTCCACTACAACGCGGCGGGCAGCGCGCTCCTCGGCAAGCAGGTCGCCGCGGCGATCGCCCCGGCCTTGGATTTGGCTCCTGCGGTGAAGTCAGCAGAGTAGGGTGTTGGCGTCGCGCAAAGCGGTGTCGCGCTGCGCTTGCCACCGCACTCCAAAGCGGCTGCGTCGCGCGCACCGATCCCTGCCTCGACAATCCCCGAGGCTGGAGAGAAAGCCATGGTTTTTGCCGCCGCGTTCCGGATGTGTTCGCAGCTCAATGGCTTGGGTAATTTCTCGTTGCGGGGGGTGGGTGGGTCGCCTACCTCTGGGTTATGGGTTATTTGAGAATTTTGATTTTGTCGTTGATCCCGTTGCTGGCGGGAGCGGCGGAGGAGTGGCGGACATTCACGGGGGCCGATGGGCGCACGATGCAGGCGAAGATCCTGCGGGTGACTGGTGACGCGGTGGTGGTGGAGTTGCGGGCCACCGGCAAGCAGATGCCCATCAGCTTTGATCTGTTAAGCAAGGAGGACGTCGATTTTCTGCGCGACTACAAGCCACCGGAGGCAACAGCTGCGCCGCCCGCGGCGGGTGGGGATGAGTCAACGGATGGCGATGTAACAGCTAACCGTGTCTATCCGCGGACCAAGGCGGAGATCCAGGATGGGATCCGCGAGATCGAGAAGCGCGCAAAGCCGGCGGATATTGACAAGGACGTGCATGAGGCAACCCAGCAGCTTAACATTTATCGGTTCTTATGCGGGGTGCCTTCGGAGGTTGAGCCGGATGTGACGTTTTCAAAGAACGCGACGCTGGCAGCCCTGGCCTGTAAGAAAAAGGGCGGCCTATCGCACACGATAGGAAGCTTCACGGATCGCTGCAACCTCTCGAGCATGGGAGATGTGGTGGCGAGTGTGTCCCAGTACATTGAGGACAGCGGAGCGAACAATCGCGACATGCGCGGTCACCGCGAGTGGTGCCTGAGCCCTCCCATGGGCAAGGTAGGATTTGGATCGGGTGGTGACAGTTATTCGGCGATGTGGTGCATGGACACCAGCGGCAAGGGCAAGATGCGCGGCATCTGGACCTATCCGGGGAGAGGCTTGTTCCCGCTCAAGTACATGCACGGGAACGCCTGGTCGCTTTACGGCATCGAAAAGCCAAAGAGCGCCGCCGAGGTGAAGGTGGAGGTTTTCCGCCTGTCGAAGCGGCCGGAGAAGCCGTTTTCAGCCAACGAGGATATTGATGGTCAGGTGGTTAAGGTAAACCACGTGTCGCTTGGGATGGGTTCAATCAACTTCGAGCCGGAAGATCCAGCCAAGCGCGGGACGTACTGGGTGCGCGTGAAGGGCGGCGGAGTGAGCGAAGGCTGGCTCGTGGAGCTTTATTGAAGCGACGCAGCTACGAAGTGTTATCGCGGAGCGAAGCGCATTTCCGTGGCGGGAGAATCGCCGCCGCGGCCGATGTCGTCGCCAATGTCCTTGCTGGTGACAAAAAGCATGACGCAGATGAGGAGAATGGCGAAGACCGCCTGAATGGCTTCAAGGAAGCGCGCCTTGACCGGGCGGCGGGCAATTTTTTCCAGGATGGCCAAGGTGATGTGGCCGCCGTCGAGGACGGGCAGGGGCAACATGTTGAGGATAGCGAGGTTGACGTTGAAGAGGACCATGAACCAGAGGACCCTGCGCCAACCGTCTTCCATCTGGAGGAGCTTGTATTTGGTTTTGGCAATGCCAACCGGTCCGCTTAGGTGGTCAATGCCGACGGAGGAATTGGGGGCAAACAGCTTCTCCAGGGTGACGCTCATCATGCGCAGGCTGTCAGTGACTTGGCGCCAGGGCCCGGGATAGACGCGGGCTTTGTCAATGCCTTGTTCGAGGTCCCACTCAAATCCAAGGCTAGGGCCGCGGCCTGCGGGGACCTCGGGGATCTGCGGAGTGGCGGCCAACGTCAGTGGCTGGCCGGAGCGTTCAACAACAATCTGGATCTCTCCCGCAGAGGCGAGAAGCAGAGGGCTTAACTGCAGCGGGCTGTGAAGCGGAGTGCCGTTGATGGAAACAATCCGGTCACCGACCTCAAGGCCAGCGAACTGTGCCGGGCTCCCTGGGATAATCCGCGCAATGACGGCTGGCTGCTCCCAGGAAACGCCAACATGCGGGAGTTCGCGCCGTTGGTACCACTTGCTGGTATCGGCTTCAAAGCCGGTCTGAACCGTCATTGTGCCGGCCTCTGCCCGCTCAATCTCGAAGGAAATCGTCTTTCCTTCGCTGAGCATGATGGTTTCCATCACGCCGTCGAGGGTGCCGGCAAAACCCTCGACCGGATCGCCGTTGATGGCAAGGATGCGGTCGCCGGGCTGCAGGCCGCCGCGGTCCGCAGGGCTGTCCGGCTTGACGTAGCCGATGGTGGTGGTGCGAACGAGGTCGGCGGGCTTGCCGACTTTCCAGACGACGGTGGCCACCGCCAGGGCGAATAGAAACGAGAAGAGCGGGCCGGCAAAGGCGACGATGATCTTATCCAGCGGCTTGATGGGCGGCAGCGGTTTGGTGCGCTCCCCATTGATGCCTTCAATGGACTCCATGGGTGCCATCTGCGGGAGAGCCACAAATCCGCCGGCGGGAATCCAGCCTAAGCCATATTGAACGCCGCCAATGGTCTTCTTCCAGATCGGCTTGCCAAACCAAATTTGGAACCGGTCGATGGCCAGTCCGCGCCACTTGGCGGCGAGGAAGTGTCCAAGCTCGTGGACAAAGATAATGAGGCTGAAAATACACGCGACGACAAAGATGCTGGCGATGACGTGGAGGGCGGTTCCAATGGATTCCATAAGGGGTGGTAGGTCCAATGAATCTAGGCTTCCTGAGGCTGGGTGCAAGTGGTTAACTCGTCCTTCTCCAACAGCGTTGACGGAACAGGTTGCTGTGGATCAAGATCCGCTTCGAGATGGCATGGCGAATTGATAAGGCGGTCGTCCGCGGTGAAGTGGATAATACCATTGCGGGCGTCACGACGGCCCGCATTTGGTTGCTGGGCCGCGAAAGGCCGCTTCGCCTAACGCTCGAGGGCGATTGCTGGCGGGATGTGGCCGGGACGCGCCTGTGTTTTGAGAACCCGCTGGTGGAGCCGCAGCACGATGTGGTGTCCGAACTGGATGAGGACCAGCAGGGGGTGGTGGGGGACATCACGGCGTCGCGCAAGATGCGGGTGCCGACGGTGCCGGAGGAGGAATGGCATGAGTTTTTCGATGCCGGCAAGGAGCTGCCGTATGCTTGGCGCAACGGGCTGTATTTGGAGTGGTTCAGCGACTCCAACGGGCGCGTGTTGATTGAGACGGCGGATTTCACGTTGGAGGTTTCGGATCGCTCGTGGGAGATGGACGAGGACGACGAGCAGGCGCAGCGGATGGCCAACCAGCACGCGATGCGTGAGTTCATGACGGCGGTCATCCAGCGGCGCGAGCCGTGCGACGACAAGGCCGACGAGGCGGATGAGTTTGAGTGGGAGGAGCGGCTCAAGGAGTCCGACCGGCTCGCCGACGCCTATCAGGAGGTGCTGGAGAAGTACATGGACGACCGTGATTCCGAGCAAAAGGAAGCGTTCGTGATGGGCTGGGACGGGCTGCTCGACGCGATGGCCGAGGAATCGGAGGGCGGCGAGGCTGAGGGGCTCAACATGGAAGCCTTTGGCGGCGTGGTGGAAGGATCCTCAACCTGCGACGACGACGAGGAAAGCCACCCGTTGCAAGCGCGCTCGCATGAGGTGGCATTGCGGGCGTTTGACTTGGTGCGCAACCAAGGGGACGAGAACTCGGCATCGAACCGGTTGATTTCCAGCTTGCTGCAGGTGAGCAGCAAGCTTGCGGGTGCCTTGAATGGGCGTGAGGAAGGGTATGAGCCAGAAACTGGCTACGTACTGGCCATTCTGAAGCGCTGCCTGTCATGGTCCAATGAGGCGATCGCGGCCTGTCTGGAACTTCAGGCCCAGGAGGAAACTGACCCGGACCACCGGCGCGCGCTCGAGCAGCTGCGGCAGACGGTTTTCGAGGTGCGTGACGGGATTGTTGCGCTGCGGCGGGAGCTTCGCCGAAACTAGGTAAATCGTGAGCGCTGTGGGCGGCGAAAAGCGTCTAATCACGTAACTGGTAATTTGCGATATGCGGATTGCTAAGGCCGGGGAAGCAGGGCAAAAACGCCGTGATGAAACGCATCACATTCGTGCTGGCGGCTGCGGTCTTCACCGCGGCTGGATTTTCCTCGTGCAATACGACGATTGGACTGTCGCGGGATTTGCGCAGTCTTGGGACTGGCTTGGAAAACAAGGCGCAGGGACGCACGTGGCAAGGGGATGACAGCGGCGACCTGGTTCCGTCCCCGAACCCAAACGCGCCGATTTATTAGCGCAGCACGGTTGGGGTTTTCCGGTGGCGTGAGCGGCTTGGCTGGGGCAAGCTCAAGATATGGATGTGGGGAATTTCCTCGAGGAGTTTGCGGCTGCGGCTGCGGGCCGGGATTTTTCGCGGGTTGATCTTGGGGAGGTGGGCGGCTGGCCGTTGTTGGCGTTTGGGAAAGTGACGCCGGGCAAGCCGGTGGTGTACATATCGGCGGGAATGCACGGGGACGAGCCGGCGGGTCCCGAAGCGCTGCGTGAGCTGCTGGATGCGGGTGAGTTTGACGATCGGGCGTCGTGGTGGCTGTGTCCGGTGCTCAATCCGTGGGGCTTAACGTGCGGGCACCGCGGGAACGCGGACGGCTATGACCTGAACCGGGATTATCTGTCACGGGTCACGCGCGAGGTTGCGCTGCATGCGGCGTGGCTCGATTCGCTGGCGCCGCCGGAGCTTTTTTTATCCCTGCATGAGGACTGGGAGACGAGCGGGTTTTATCTTTATGAGATTAACACATCCGAAAAAGAGTCGTTCGCCAGCTCGGTGATCGAGGCGGTTCGGCCGGAATTTCCGCCTGAGCCGGGGCTGCTCATTGATGACCATGCGGTGACCGGCCCGGGATGGATTTTCCACCCGGCGGATTCGGATTTTCCGGGCGATTGGCCCGAGGCGATTTACGTGGCCAAGCGTGGCTGTCCGCTGTCCTTCACGTTTGAGACGCCCAGCGTGATGGTTTGGGAATCGCGGGTGGCGGCGCATGTGCTGGCGACCCAGCGGGCGATCGGTTGCTGGGTGGATGCTTACTGCTGCCAATAGACTTGGACGCCGTCGGGGAGTTGCTTGAACTCCGGACCCAGGACAAATAAGGCGGTGGCCCAAGCGTCGGCCGTCGCACAGTCCGCGGCAAAGACCGAAACGGCGGCAGGCGGGCGCATGACCGGCGCGCCGGTGCGTGGATCGATAATGTGGCTTTTTAGCAGCTTGCCCTCTGGGACGAACTGGCGGTAGTTGCCGCTGGTGGCCAAGGCCCGGTTGCGCAGGGTGACCGAGTGGCCAGGAAGGTTTTCATTCGGGCTCGGGGTTTCAATTTCCGCAGGCCAGGCGCCATCACCGGTGAGCACCTCGCCGCCGAGCTCGAAGACAAAGTCATTGATGCCCAGCTGCCTGAGCTGCTCGCCGACGCGGTCCACGGCAAATCCCTTGCCGATTGCGGAAAGATCGATGCCTTTCCCGGCCGGCCCAAATCCCGCGCCATGAACGGTCTCCAGAATCCGGTGGTCAAACGCGCCCTCGCTGGCAATGCGCACTTGTTCAGCGAGGTCAATGACCCGGGTGAGATCCGCGCTTGCGGGTTGGCCCTGGTTGAAGCGGCTGAGGTCGGACGATTCGCGCCATTGGCTCAGAACCTGCTCCCAGTGGTCAAGGACTTGGGTGACTTCGCGGTCAAGTTGCGGGGCGGCGGGACCGCGCCAGGCGAGCTTCCAGGTCGTGCCCATGGAGCGGCCGTCGAGCGCGCGGGTCGTTGGATGCTCCACGGCGGGCCGGCTTTTCCACGCCAGCACCATCACCAGGACAAGGAGGATGGGCGCGACAAATGGCTGCTTCATAGGAAGGCTACGTAGATTGTTACCAAAAGTATCAGCAAGCCGGCGAGGCTGTCGCGGCGGGTCCAGCGGCCAGGTGCGTGGGTGAGGAACTTGAGCAAGGCGCCGGTTGGGCAGCCGTAGTGGCAATAAGCTTGTGGGAGAACTACCGCAGCAAGCATGCCAAGAGTGAAGATGGCGGCGGGGATGAGGGCGTAAAACCCGCTGCTCCAGACTTCAAATGGCTCAGCCTGAGAGAACGGCAGATTCAGCGCGGCAACTGCGAGGACCCAGATGACCAGCAGCGTCAGCCATGGCAGCAATTGCAAAGTGCGGTGGATTTTTCCCGGAAGGGCAAAACGCTTGCGCACCACGCTGCCCGCCAGGCGCTGTGCGGCACCGTGCGGGCACAGGTAGCCGCAGTAGATGTTTTTGCCAGTCAGTGCGGGAACCACCATGGCGACCGCGGCAAGGACCAGCCACGGCAGCGCAATGCGGAAGTCGAAGCCATGCCGTGCCCAGCCGATGAGTTGATCCTGTCCGATCATCCAACCAAGGGTGAGGCCCGCGGCGAGCGACAAGGTGGCCAGAACAAAGCGTGTCCGCTTGTTGCTCAGGCGCTTGGAAAAACCAAACGCGATCCCTAGGGCGATCCACGAGATGCCTAGTAGCATCGGCCACGGAATGCCGGCGCGGGAGTTCTCGCGGGTCTGGCGGCGCAGCATTTCCCGCACGTTGTCAATGACTGCCGAAGCGGTCATGCTGGCTCCGGAAACAATGAGTCCGTCATCCGCGGGTGCGGCGAGGATTTCAGCGACGCTGCGGCCGGCGAAGCCGTCGGCAAACTTCAGCTCGTCGCGGACGTCGCCGGTGTACGGTTCGTTGTCGCGGCTGACGAGCATCCCGACGCCAAGCACGCGCTCACCGGCCGGGTCGAGAGCGACAATGACATCCGATGCGCCATTGTAGCCGCGAGCGGTCACTCCCATGCGGCTGCTGCGCAGGACGTGGCCAACTTTTTCGTTGGCATGGAAGACCGCGTAGTTGCCGCGGGATTCGGCGAGCCGGTCGGCGCTTGGGAACCAGCGTTGAACTTGTGCGGGCTCAAGAGGTTGACCAAAGAAATCGGCCATTCCCGCAGCACCAAAGCGGGCTGCCACGCCGCGCGCCATCGCCTCGCTCGTCAAGGTGGCACCGCTGACGATTTTCGGGCTCTCCAGCGCCCCGAGGCGTGCTTCGGCTTGGCCGTTCCACTGCTGCCAGTACTCTCGATCGGCCACCACCTTGGCGACATGTCCGCTGGTGTCAGCGGTTTGGATCATGCGCACAGCACGTACGCGGTGGTCGGTGCCGAAGATCACCGCCAGCTCCGACGGCCCGGCATAGCCATTGATTGGGCGCGCAGCGGGATTGGTGCGCGCCGCCCAGCCGACCGGGTTCTGGTTCTTATCCAGAAGCGGAAACAATCCATCGACCGGTTCACCCAACTCGGTGGTGGCTGGAACTTCCTCGCGCGCAATGGCCAGCAATGGTGCCGGGTCGTCCTGCGCGCCGCGGTCGCCGCCGCGGACCAAGGCAAAGGCCGCAAACACAATGCACAGCCGGTAAACCCCGAGGGCATAGCGGCGCAGCCTGCGCTTGGCGTCAGTTTCCGGCGGCGGGCTTGTCGAGGTGTTGGCGCAGCTCATCGATCGAGTTGAAGCGTTGCTTACCCGGGAGACGCCAGAGAGTTTTTGCGCCATCGAGGTGCTTGGTGTAAACTTCCCGCGGAGTACAATCGGTGGCGATGCACACGGCGGCGGCGCGGCCGACGGTGGCACCCATCATGCCGATGGTTTTCATGACGCGGATGGTCCCGAGGGCATCGCGGTTCACGCTGATGTTGCGCCCGGCCATGAACAGGTTTGGCACGTTGCGCGAGTAGAAGCAGCGGTAGGGGATCGGGTAGCCGATCCGCCTGTCGACCGCTTGGCGGTGAATGTCCTTGGAGATGAATGGATGTTCCGGGAGCGCGTGGAGGTAGTCCTTGTGCGGGACGTGCAGGTCGATCGTCCAGGTGGTCAGCGCGGTACCGTCGTCGAAGAGTTTTTTCGCCTCGATGTCGGCGCCGGAGAGGACGACATCGCCGAGGAGTTGCTGGGTTTCGCGGGTTCCTCCGATGTAGGCGAGCCAAGCGATGGACGCGTTGGCGTGGGCATTTGGATCCCTGTCGGCGAAGGCACCGTTGTTCTTGATGGCGCTCCATGCGCTGTAGGCGGCGATGAGGTTCCAATCGCGGGTGATCTCGAGCTCGGTGATGGGGTGCTTGTCAAAGCCGCTCTCCCAGAACCATTCGGCGTGGCCGCGCTTCGGGTAGGGGAAGTCCTTGGCGGTGAGGGTGAGCATCCATGGTTGCGCGGGGAAGGTGGTGGCGGCAGGTCCGTTTTCCCACATCCACATGTTGCTCATGCCCATGCGGCCCTTTTCCTCCATCGTGCGATCGGCGTTGGCCCACTGGCCGATGAACCCGTGACCCGTGCAGTCGGCAAAGAGTTTGCCGCGCAGCCGCTTGAGGGTGCCGGTATGGACTTCGAGGAGTTTCGCCGAGGCGATGGCAGCGCCGTTCATCTCAAGGCCATACGCGTGGTGGCCGAGGAACAGGGTGATGTTTTTCTCGGCACGCACGACCTGCTCTTTCTTGGCGTCAACAAATTGCTCGGCTGGCGCTGGGGAGGCTTTTGCCTCGTCTTGGATTTCGCGGATGATGTCCGCAAGTGGATACTCGCTGGGCGGCAGATCGCCCTTGGCCCACACGCGGATTTCGGATGACCCGTTGCCGCCAAGGACCTCGCGGTTTTGGACGAGGGCGACTTTCAGGCCCATGCGCGAGGCGGCGATCGCGGTGCCAAGCCCTCCGTAGCCGCCGCCGATGACGACGAGGTCAAACTCGCCGGAGTCCTCGATTTTCCCGGGTGCGCCGGGGATCTTCCAGCCGATGCGATCCTCCAGGCCGGCGGTTTCGGGCGGGGTGAATTTTGGATCGCTGCTGAGGATCAGTGCGTCAACCCGGGCGTCGAAGCCGGTGAGGTCGTGCAGCGCCAGTTGGTTCTTGCCGGATTTCAGGGTCACGCTGCCGGCGAGCTCCCAAGCCCATTTTGGCGCGCCCTTGCCGAGCTCGCCGCCAAGTGGTTTGCCGTTCACTTTGACGGTAAATGTGCCGGCTCCTTCTGCGCGGCCAAGGCGTTCGGACCAATCAAGCGTGCGCACCCACAGCCGGTAGTCGCCCGGCGCGGAGATTTCCACTTCGGTGGTCGCGTCCGCCACTGGCTTACCCAGCCCATGGCCGATTAAGTACGGCGAGCCCATCGTCTCGATGAACTGGGTGTCAACGCCCCAACCGCCCGCGCTGGAGAATTGCTCCGCTTCAACCAACAGGGTACCGGCCGAGGCAGGCAACGTGGTCAACAGGCCCAAGAGGGGTAGGAAATTCATGCGCCTACACTACGTCCCCAGCTGGCCGTTGTTTCAAGCCCCGTTCCGCGGTGGCGCGGCCGCAGGCCGTGGACTGCTGTAGCTTGCTGCCGCTGTAGGCCGTCCAGCTTGCTGGCGGGAACCCTCGCCGTTCGGCCCCATTCAACGTTCCCGGTCACCCCGGTGCGATTTGCCGATGGCGTTCCGTGTGAACGTGGGGCGGTCGCGCGGCCGGCCGTTTTACCCGAAAAGCTCGGAGTGACTGCCCATTCTGACAAGGATCAGCTCCGTGTCGGTGGTTTGGTAAATGAGAAGCAAATCCCCCGCCAGATGACATTCCCGAAAGCTCTTCCAGTTTCCAATCAACGAATGGTCGCGGAAGTGGGCGGCCAAGGTATCGCCCTGCTGGAGCACGGCGACCGCTTCGGCGAATCGTTCCAGGGTGCGCCCTGTCCTTGCGATCGCCTGAAAGTCGTTTCTGAACTGCTTTTTGTAGACGATCTCGCGCATCTCACGAGTTGAGGTCCGCCATCAAATCCGCAACCGAGCCAAAGCGCGGCAGGCCCTCGGTGGCTTCGCTCATGGCCGCACGCGTGGTTTCGTTCGGCTGTTGCTCGCTGATCAGTTCCTGCAACTCCACGAACACTTCCCAAGGGATGAGCGCGGCTGCGGGTTTGCCGTTCGCACCGACTACCGTTTGATGTTCGATGGTTCTCATGCAGGAACTTTACGGAGCTTCGGCTGGCTTGTCGTGCCCAATTTTCGCCCGATCTGCTTCGTCGCCGTTCATGGATGGTCCGGTGTTCATCACGCGAGCTGCAGCAGTCCACGGCTGCGGCCTTGCCGCAGCATGTCATAGCCTCGCAGGCGGGCATGGCGCGGCCGCAGGTCGTGTCCGTGGACTGCTGTAGCTTGCTACCGCTGCAGGCAGGCTATCCAGCTTGCTGGCGGGAACCCGCGCCGTTCGGCCATTCAACGTTCCCTCCGCCTGTGCGCTGAAGAAGCAAATTGGACGAGCGCGGGTGAGCGGGGCGGCGCGCACCCCCGGGCATGCCGCAGCAAGCTGCGA
>Ga0136639_10000035_pt1 | contig 40390 bp, 41 predicted proteins | sample AntDrymUQ8592106_2_FD_113739 | JGI IMG/M metagenome (GOLD analysis project Ga0136639, IMG submission 113739) | Polar desert sand microbial communities from Dry Valleys, Antarctica - metaG UQ859 (21.06) | ecosystem: Environmental > Terrestrial > Soil > Desert | place: Antarctica: Dry Valley...
GCCAGCTCCTCGGGCGTGGTCGCTGTGAACCCGTCGCGCGCGACGCTGACGGTGTCGGCCTGGGCGGCGACCTCCACGGACTGCGCGCCCGATTCGGTCAACTCGGCCCCGGCAGTAGACGCGTATTCCTCGTGGTTCGGGGCAAACGCGTAGGCCGGGATGGCCATGGTCGCGACGAGTCCAGCGGCGAGCGTCATGAAGACCATGTTCGCCACGGCGCCACGGCGGCGAAACCGCGGGGCAGAGCGGGTGCTGGTGGCCAGGTAGTGGCTGAGCTCCGCATGTTCGTTGTCGGTGATGGTAGATGTCGAGTTCGGGGCTCGACGGGACAGGTTCTGACCTAAAGCAGCCAAAGTGTGTACCTCCGGCGCCTCGACAACACTAGGTAGTTGCCCCGTCCACTGCGCTCATCGCGTGTGTGAGAAATGAAGCAAGAGACGGGAACGAAAGGCGTCTTGATCCGTGTCCGTCGGCCGGAATCTGGCCTGTGGACGCCTCCAAACTACGTGACGCTCACCCGTTTGTCACGCCAAACGCCATTTTTTCTAACAGATTGATAACGAAATGGCAGGTACTGAGGGCGCTTGGCGACGCGAGAACGGCTACGCGCCGACTGCCGGCGTGGTGACGAAGATATGGCCGGCGACCTCGCCCGGCAATTCGAGCCCGTCCTCGAACCCGTGCACCTGCACGCGCACATACGACCCCGCGGCCGAGAAGACCCCCGTGGCACCGGGGAGTACCCCGGAACTCTTCAGCTGGGCCAGGAGTTCAGGGTCAACCTGCACGGGTTCGCCCAGACGGCGCACCACGGCGGTGACCGGTCCGGTGAATCCGGAGATCAGGTCGACGAGGCTTGTCACCCCAGCCATGAACGCGACGGCCGGCGAATCGCCCAGCTCATCGAGTCCGGGGATCGGGTTTCCGTACGGGGACTCGGTGGGGTGGCCGAGCATTTCGAGGATTTTACGCTCTACTCGCTCACTCATCACATGCTCCCAGCGGCATGCTTCGTCGTGGACGAATTCCCACTCGAGACCGATTACGTCGCTGAGCAGGCGTTCCGCCAGTCGATGCTTGCGCATCACGTGTACGGCCTTGCTGCGCCCGTTGACAGTCAACTCGAGATGCCGGTCGCCGGAGACGATGACGAGGCCGTCCCGTTCCATCCGGGCCACGGTCTGCGACACGGTCGGTCCGGAGTGCCCGAGGCGTTCGGAGATGCGCGCCCGAAGGGGAACGATGTTCTCCTCTTCGAGGTCAAGAATCGTGCGAAGGTACATTTCGGTGGTGTCGATCAGATCTGTCATGTCCAGCTTTCCTCTCGGCCCTCCGCGTACTGCCCAACCTTATCGCCGCGACGACGGCCGATAGAATCGGCCCATGTCAAACCTGATAATTCCCCCGGAACTTCTGCCCGTTGATGGACGATTTGGCTGCGGCCCGTCGAAAGTCCGAAAAGAACAGCTCGAGCACCTCTTAAAGTTCGGTACGAGCGTGATGGGGACGTCCCATCGTCAGGCACCCGTGAAGAACCTGGTCGGTCGCGTGCGCACCGGCCTCGCGGACCTCCTGCGCGCTCCTGCCGGTTATGAAGTCATTATCGGCAACGGCGGGTCCACCGCGTTCTGGGATGCCGCCGCGTTCTCCCTTATCCTGCGCCGCAGCCAGAACCTCGTCTTCGGCGAGTTCGGCGGCAAGTTCGCGGCCGCTGCGGCCGCTCCGTTCCTCGAAGCACCCGACGTGGTCAAGGCCCCGGCCGGATCCCGCAGTGAGTTCGTCGTGACCGAGGGCGTCGACGTCTATGCCTGGCCGCAGAACGAGACCTCGACCGGCGTGATGGCCCCGGTGACCCGGGTGGTTGGCGACCCCGGCGCCCTGACCGTGATCGACGCCACCAGTGCGGCCGCCGGAATCGACTACGAAGCCGACCAGGCGGATGTCTACTACTTTGCCCCGCAGAAGAACCTCGCCTCCGACGGCGGCCTGTGGATGGCCCTCTTCTCCCCCGCCGCGATCGAGCGGGTCGAGCAGATCGCGGCGAGCGGCCGCTATATCCCCGAGTTCCTCAGCCTGAAGAACGCGATCGACAACTCGCGCCTCAACCAGACGCTGAACACGCCGGCCGTGGCCACACTCCTTATGATCGAGAACCAGCTCGACTGGATCAACGAAAACGGCGGCCTGGCGTGGGCGGGCGCACGCACCCGCGAGTCGTCATCCGTGCTCTACGACTGGGCCGAGAGCGTCTCGTTCGCGACGCCGTATGTCACCAACCCGGAGCACCGGTCCCAGGTGGTTGCGACGATCGACTTCGACGACGCGATCGACGCCGCCGCGATCGCCAAGACGCTGCGCGCCAACGGAATCTCCGACACCGAGCCCTACCGCAAGCTCGGCCGCAACCAGCTGCGGGTTGCCACCTTCACCGCGATCGAGCCCGACGACGTGCGCCGGCTCGTCAGATCGATCGAGTTCGTGGTTCAGAGCCTGGGCAAGTAGGCCTCGGCATGCGGCTCTGGCTGAAAGATAGTGAGCGACGGCCAGACCCGCTGCCGGCTCGAACGGATGCCCGCAAGGCTTTCCTTGCGGGCTCCGCCGGCTGGCTAGTGGCGGTCGTGCTCGCGGTCCTCTTCCGGGGCGAACTCGCCACTGCCGGAGTGGGCTGGTGGCTCAGTGCTGCCATCATCGGTCTCGGCCTCGGTCTGCTCGGGCTCGCCTGGGTGCAGTTCCGGCGCCGTTAGGCCCTCACCGAAATCGATGCCGTCGAGCACGTCTTCGCCGCGGTCATCGTCTGACTCGTCATCGTCGCCGTCGCCCGACTCGACATCGTCTTCGTCGTCTTCGTCGTCTTCGTCGTCTTCGTCGTCACCGTGCGTCGTCTCGGCCTCGGCCAGCTCCTGAGCCGTTCGGTAATCGGCCAGACGGTCAGACCACGGCACCCACTCCGGCGCGATCAGCGCGTCGTCACCCGGCGTGAGCTCGGCTTCCAGAACCGACGGCTCTGACTCCTCATCCACGCGGGCGAGGGTGACCGTCCAGCGCCAGCCCGGGTATCCAGACAGGGTGCAATCGAAGAGCAGCGACAATAAACGCTCGCCCTCGACAATGTGGCCGAGAGGTGCGCCGATGCTCTCGGCCGGCGTGATCTCCAGCAGCGCGGTGCGCGCCTGGTCGACCGCGGCCAGAAGGCGCTCGTCGGCGATGGCCTCATGCATCGAGTTCCTCCGCGACCCTGCGCAGCATGGCCGCGATCTTGTGGCTGTGGGTGCTGTCGGGGTAGCGACCGCGACGCAGGCTCGCTCCGATGCCGTCGAGGAGCTTCACCAGATCCTCGATGATGATGGCCATGTCGTCTGCCGGCTTGCGACTGAGCTTGACCAGGCTCGGTGGCGCCTCCAGAACTCGAACGGACAACGCCTGGGCGCCCCGCTTGCCGTCCGCGATACCGAATTCGAGCTTCGTTCCTGCCTTGACCGTTACTCCGGCGGGCAGTGCAGAAGCGTGCAGAAAGACCTCGTGGCCGTCATCAGAGGTGATGAAGCCGAAACCCTTCTCCTCGTCGTAGAACTTGACCTTGCCGGTGGGCATCTGGACCTCGCTGGATTCCGGGCGCGCGGAATGCGCGCCAACCACACCCAGCCTATTCGGTCGGACCGGTTCCTGCCCCGTATCCTTGGGTGTGTGACCAATCAAACTCCACACGCCGCGAGCCGGCTCGAACGCATCCTTGCTTACATGGTTGCGGGTGTGGTGGGTCTGTCCATCCTCGCGTTCCTGGCCGTCATCCTCGGCACGGCACTCGGGGCTGGGGCGGACAACGGTTTCGGCCAGGGGGTCTGGCCGGCGGTGCTTGCTTTGCCGCTGTTTGGATTGCCTCTCGGATTCGTGCTGATCATCGTCCTCATGGTGATGTCCGGCATGCGTCGCGCTCGTGAGGCACGACAGAATAGGGAGTAGCAATGCTCACACTCGCTTCGCGCCTTCGGGCGCTGGATGACGCAACGTTGCGTCGCACGATCGACATCCGCGCGGTCTCGGCCACGGGCGTCCGTGATTTCTTCGATCTGGCCGAGGCACTCCTTGAGCCGGACGCGATTCAGCGGGTACTGGCTCGTCTCGACCGGCCCACCCTGGCCGTCCTTGCCGTCTCCGGTGAGCTCAGCCAGGGAACGGATGTCGGCACGGATGCCGCGCCGTCGCTGTTCGACCTCGCCGAGCGCCTGTCCGAGTTGGCGGGTTCGCCCGTCGACGTGGCCGAGGTCGCCGGCCGTGCCGCCGAACTGGACTCGCTCATGCTCGCGCGCCTGGCCGATGGGCGTTTCAGCCCCTACGCGGCCGTGGCAGCGCAGCTCCAGTCCTGGCCGGACCAGAGCCTGCCGACCGCGCTCGAGCTGGCCTCCACACCCGCGCCCGCGGCGTTGGCCAGCGTCGACAACACGGACACCCGGTTCACCGACCGGCTCGCGGCGGAGCGCGCCTTCGCCGCGGTGTCGTCCATCGCCGAACTGGTCACCGAGCTCGCGCGCGAGCCCGCCAGGGAACTCAGCCGGGGCGGACTCGGCCTGCCCGACACCAAGCGCCTCGCTGCCGTGATGGGCGTCGAGCTCGAATCCGTGCCCGCCTTCGTCGCGACCGCGAACCGAGCCGATCTCATCGCGCATTCCGACGGCTATTGGAATGAGACCGAGACCGGCGAGGCTTGGCTGCTCGAGGGCACCGCCCGCCGCTGGGCAACCCTCGCCGACGCCTGGCATGCGGCCCTGCCGCCGGATGTGCGAGGTATCCTCGCCCGCCGGCCTGGCGTGTCCTGGGGCGACGTGCTGCGCAGCTTCGTGGCCTGGCTCTATCCGGCCGGCGGCCAGTGGATGGACGACCGGGTCACCGAGTTCGCTGAGGAAGCCGAGCTGATCGGTATCACCGCGCATCAGACCACGAGTCCGTCCGGTGCCGCGGTCCTGGCCGGCGACCTCGAGGCGGCCGTCGCCACCATGGCGGCCGCGCTGCCGGCGACCGGCGGCGCGGTGTACCTGCAGAATGACCTGTCGATCGTGTCCCCTGGGCCGCTCGCCCCTTCGATCGACACGCGACTGCGCGGGCTCGCCGACGTGGAGAGCCGGGAACTGGCCCTGAGCTACCGCATCACCGCCAACTCGGTCAACCGTGCCCTTGCGGTCGGCGAGACGGCGGAGTCCCTACTCGAATTCCTGCACACGGTTTCGCTGACCGGCATCCCGCAGCCCGTCGATTACCTGATCCGGGAGTCCGCCGCCCGCTACGGGCGCGTGCGCGTCGGCCCGACCGACCCGATGGAGTCACCGGCCCAGGCCTACGTGCAGTCCGACGATGCAGCCCTGCTCAGCACCATCGCCGTGGACCAGACGCTCGCCTCGCTCGGCCTCGTTGCGGCCGAGGGCAGCCGACTGACCAGCCGATTCCCTTCCGACGTGGTCTTCTGGGCGCTCAGCGATGCGCGCTACCCCGTCGCCGCGGAAGACGCCACGCACGAGATCGTGCACCTGCGCCGCCACCAGCTCGCCCGGGTCGTGCCGGTGGACGCGCCCGATCCGGCTCTCGCCCTGGTCGAGAAGCTGCGCGCCGCCGACGGCGGCGAAGGCCAGGCAGCGGGTGCTTGGCTCGCCCGGCAGATCGACACGGCGATCAAGGCGAAACAGACCGTCGTGGTCAGTATCGCCATGCCCGGTGGCGTGGTGGTCGACTACCTCCTCGAACCGGCCAGCGTGGGCGGCGGACGCTTCCGGGCCCGGGACCGACGCGCCGACATCGAACGTACTCTGCCTCTGTCCAGCATCATCAGCATCACGCCGGCCCCGTAGCGGTGCGAGCCTTCACTCCGACCTGGCGTAGAATTGACGGCTATGTCTGATGGCCCACTGATCGTCCAAAGTGACCGCACGGTTTTGCTCGAAGTCGCGCACCCTCTCGCCGAGGATGCACGCCACGACCTGGCCGTCTTCGCCGAGCTGGAGCGTGCCCCCGAGCACATCCACACCTACCGCATCACCCGGCTGGGTCTGTGGAATGCCCGAGCTGCGGGGCACGACGCCTCCAACATGCTGGCCACGCTCGAAAAATACTCCAAGTTCGCCATCCCGCAGACCGTCAGCGTGGACATCACCGAGACGGTCGGCCGGTATGGCCGGCTCGTGATCGAGCGCGACGCCGAGGGTCAGCTCATCCTGCAGAGTAACGACGAGGCCGTACTCACCGAGATCGCCGGGGCCCGACGCATCGCACCGCTCCTGATCGGGCATCCGTCGCGGGGCTCATTCCTGGTCGAACCGTGGGCGCGCGGCCAGCTCAAGCAGGAACTGGTGAAACTGGGCTGGCCGGCCGAGGACCTCGCCGGCTACACGCCGGGAACGCCGCATCCGATCGATCTCAAGGAGGACGGCTGGGCGCTCCGCGACTACCAGAACAAGGCCGTCTCCAGCTTCTTCGACGGTGGGTCCGGCGTGGTCGTGCTGCCCTGCGGGGCCGGCAAAACGCTGGTCGGCGCCGGAGCCATGGCCACCGCCAAGACCAATACGCTCATCCTCGTCACCAACACGGTCTCCGCCCGCCAGTGGCGCGACGAACTGCTCAAGCGCACGACCCTCACCGCCGACGAGATCGGCGAGTACTCCGGGCAGGTGAAAGAGGTCAAGCCGGTCACGATCGCGACCTACCAGATTCTCACCGCCAAGCGGAAAGGCGAGTACGCGCACCTCGAGCTGCTCGACGCCATGGACTGGGGCCTCGTCATCTATGACGAGGTGCACCTGCTACCGGCCCCGGTGTTCAAGCTGACCGCTGAGCTGCAGGCCCGCCGGCGCCTCGGCCTCACCGCCACCCTGGTGCGCGAGGACGGCCGCGAGGGCGACGTCTTCAGCCTGATCGGACCCAAGCGCTTCGACGCACCCTGGAAGGAGATCGAGGCCCAGGGCTTCATCTCCCCGGCCTCCTGCTACGAGGTGCGCATCGACCTGCCGCAGTCCGAACGGCTCAGCTACGCCGCTGCCGCCGACGATGAGCGTTACCGGATGGCCGCGACCGCACCGGCGAAGCTCGACGTCGTCAAGCGGCTGGTGGCCAAGCACCCCGGGGAGCGCATCCTCGTGATCGGCCAGTATCTCGACCAGATCGACGAACTCGCCGAGGCTCTGAACGCCCCCAAGCTCACCGGCGCGACTCCCGTCGACGAACGAGAGCGCCTGTACCAGGCCTTCCGTGTCGGCGAGGAAAACCTGCTGGTGGTGTCGAAGGTCGCGAATTTCTCGGTCGACCTTCCCGAGGCCACGGTCGCCATCCAGGTGTCCGGCTCGTTCGGCTCACGCCAGGAAGAGGCCCAGCGCCTCGGCCGCCTGCTGCGACCGAAGGAATCCGGTCTGTCCGCGAACTTCTACACCCTCGTCGCCCGCGACACCGTCGACCAGGACTTCGCCCAGAACCGCCAGCGCTTCCTCGCCGAGCAGGGCTACAGCTACACGATCCTCGACTCGCAGAACCTGGACGCGCAGGTCATCGCCGTCTGACCCACCGGGCCGTGAGTATCGCCTGCGTTTCCCAGCGAAAAACGACAGGCGAGGTCAGGATGCCCTGCGCCGCGCATAGCGCAGGAAGAGCATGTCCCCGGCGGTCAGCACGTGCAACAGTGACATCTCCCGGGGCACGGCGGCGGTGCCCGCGGAGATCCGCCCGGCCGGGCCTCCCTCGAGCACAGGGCTGACGCTCAGACACAGCTCGTCAACGCAGTCGGCCGCGATCAACGTGCCGAACAGGTGTGGACCACCCTCGCAGAGCACCTGCGCCAGACCGCGCCGGGCCAGCTCCGCCAGCATCCGGCGCGGGTCCACGGCAGTCTCGCCGCAGACCAGAACATCCGCCACCGCGGCGAGCTCCTCACGGCGCCGCAGCGGCGTCTCCGCGTGCGTCACGACCAGCGGCCGCACGGCGGCATCCGCGAACAACGGGTGGCTCGGCTCGAGGTCCAGCCGCGACGACACGACGGCGACCGGCAGCTGGGCCGGGAGTCCGTGCCGGACGCGCCACGCGGCATCCGCGGGGTCAAGGCGGATGCCGCCGTACCCCTCGGCGCGCACCGTGCCCGCGCCGACCACGATCACGTCGGCGAGCATCCGGAGGGTGTCGAAGACGCGCTTGTCGTCGGCGTTCCCGAGCCCGCCGCTCACGCCCTCGCGGGTCGCAGCGCCGTCGAGGCTGGCGATGAAATTCACCCGCAGGTGCGGCAGCGTGCGATCGGGCAGCCGGTATCGAATGATCAGCTCATCACGATCCAGCATCATCAGGCCAGATTGTGGCGCGTGTACGCCGGTTCGCGGAAGCCCAGGATCGCCTCGGTCATCCTCACGGCGTCGACGGCGGCGACGACGTTGTGCATCCTCACGATCCGGGCGCCCTGCAGGATGCTGTACACGGCGGCGGCGAGCGAGCCCTCGACCCGTTCGCCCCGCTCGCGGTTCAGCGTCTCCCCGACGAAGTCCTTGTTCGACACGGCGACCAGAGTCGGATAGCCGAGAGCCGTGATCTCGCCGAGCCGCCGTGTCAGCTCGAGCGAGTGGTAGGTGTTCTTGTTCAGGTCGTGCCCCGGGTCGATGATGATGCGGGATTCCGGAACACCGCGACGAAGCGCCAACTCGACCCGTTCACCCAGGAAAGCCGCGACCTCGTCCACCACGTCGCCATAGGTGGGCACCGGCCACGGCGTGCGCGGCGGCGCGAGACTGTGGGTGATCACGAGCGTCGCGTCGCTGTCCGCGACGACATCGGCCATGGCAGGATCACGCACCCCGGTGGTGTCGTTGATCACGTGGGCGCCGGCAGCGATGCTGGCCCGCGCCACGGCAGGATGGAAGGTATCGACGGAGATGATGACGCCCGAGTCACGCAGGGCCTCGATCACCGGGACAACCCTGTCGATCTCCTCCTCAATCGGAATCGACGGTCCGGGTGCGAATTTCACCCCACCGATGTCGACCCAGTCAGCGCCGTCCACAATGGCGCGCCGGGCGGCCTTCACGGCCTCGTCGAGGGCGAAGGTCGCCCCCTTGTCGTAGAAGGAATCGGGGGTGCGGTTGATGATGGCCATCACAGCCACCTCGCGGGAGAAGTCGAACAGTCGCTCACCGATCAGTCGCCGAGGGTGGATCAGATCGGGCAGCACCGGGCCAGGTCGAGTGGTCGCGTTGTCCATGTCAGATCCTTCAGTCGGGTGCGCCGGCAAGCAATTCGTCCAGTGCAATGCTCTCATCCGTGAGCCGGGCCGCGTCGACCCTCACCTGCGTCCGGATAAAGCGCTGCACGGTCTCGTTGACCTCCCACACATTGACGTTGCTCCTGACGACGACCCGGCCGTGCGCCACCCAGAAGGCTATGAATTCCGGCGCCGCCGTGCCGACGCGCCCGTCGCGAGGAGCAGCCTGTCGTAGCGCACCGGCTTGCCCTCCCGCAGCGTCAGCTCGTGGGTGTCGAGCTCCAAGCCGGTCACCCGGGCGCCCGGTCGCACGTCGATGTCCCGCTCGTCGTACCACTGCGCCGGACGCACATCGATCGTGTTTCGGGCGACTCGGCCAGCCCCCACATCCGCAAAAGTCTGAACGCCCAGCCTGGTCTCCCACGCCGCGGCAGCCTGATTTCCCCACCAATCTACCTGCCCCTTCGCGTACCGGGGATTTTCAGTAAACCTCCAGCTAACGCGCAGATACTAGGGTCATGACTGACGGCCCACGCATCCTTATTGTCGACGACGAACCCAATATCCGGGATCTCCTCACCACCAGCCTGCGGTTCGCCGGCTTTGCCGTGAGAGCCGTCGGAAACGGCGCCCAGGCGATCTCTGCCGTGCTCGAGGAAGAACCCGACCTCATCATCCTCGACGTCATGCTGCCGGACATGAACGGTTTCGGCGTGACCAAGCGTCTGCGTTCCGCCGGCTACACGGCTCCGATCCTCTTCCTCACTGCGAAGGACGATACCGAAGACAAGATCACCGGTCTGACGGTCGGCGGCGACGATTACGTCACCAAGCCGTTCAGCCTCGACGAGATCGTCGCCCGGATCAAGGCGATCCTGCGCCGCACGATGCACGCCGACGAAGACGCGGTCATCCGCGCCGGCGAACTCACCATGGACCAGGACACCCACGAGGTCCTGGTCGGTGACGCTCCCATCGAGCTCAGCCCAACCGAGTTCAAGCTTCTGCGCTACCTGATGCTGAACCCGAACCGGGTCTTGTCGAAGGCTCAGATTTTGGACCATGTCTGGGAGTACGACTTCAACGGCGACGCCGGAATCGTCGAGTCCTACATCTCGTACCTCCGCCGCAAGGTAGACGCGCACTCGACCGAGCCTCTCATCCAGACCAAGCGTGGCTTCGGCTACATGCTCAAGGCCGCCAAGGCGTAGTCACAGGCTGCGCCCATACACTGGCGTCCTATGCATCAGTCACTCACGGAGCGGTGGAGCCGCGTTTCCCTGCGTTCCAAAATCACGGGCGTCACGGTGCTGATGCTGACGCTCGGCCTGCTCGTATCCGGCATCGGCACGATGGCCATGCTGCGCCAGTACGTGGTCCAGCAGGTCGATTCGCAGCTACAGACAGACGCCCAGTCTGCGTCTAACAGCTATTCGGCGGCCGCTCTGGGTCAAGGCACCACTGCCGTGGTCTCCTCGGACTACTACGTCGCCCTGTATGACGAGCGCGGCATCCTCAAGGACCACACCTGGCGGGATCATCCGCGCAATGAGATCCCGATCGTGACCGGGCCGCTCGATCTTCAGACCGTGATGGAGCTCGACGGCAACACCATGACTCTGGTGGACTCGGCGCACGACACCGAGTTCCTGGCGGTCGCCGTACCCCTCGTGATCTCGCCGCAAGGGACGCTGGGCACGCTGGTCATGGCGGTCTCGTTGAAGCCGACCGAGAACACCATGGCAACGTACCTCACAATTTTTCTGGGGTTCGGGCTCGGCGTCGTGCTGTTGGGGGCGCTTCTCACGCGGCTCCTGGTGACCACCACCTTCGCACCACTGCGTGAGGTGGAGCGCACGGCCGCGGCCATCGCCGACGGCGACTTCAGTCAGCGGCTCGGCGGCGCCACGCCCAACACCGAGGTCGGGCGCCTCAACCGCTCGCTCAACACCATGTTGAGCCGCATCGACCGCCTCTTCAAGGACCGCGCCCGCACGATCAACCAGATGCGGCGCTTCGTCGGTGACGCCAGCCACGAGTTGCGCACTCCCCTCGTCTCGGTGCGCGGCTACGCCGAGCTCTACCGGATGGGCGCCCTGCAGACGCCGGAGGAAATCGCCCAGGCCATGGAGCGCATCGAAAAGGAAGCAATCCGCATGGGGGGCCTCGTCGAAGACCTGCTCGAGCTCGCGCGGCTCGACGAGACAAAACCGCTGGCCCTCGCGCCGGTCGACCTGATGCCGCTCGCTCGCGATGCGGCGCTCGACGCCATGGCTTCCTCCCCCGGCCGCACCATCACCGTTGTGACGCCGATCCCCGCCGAGTTCGAGGACACCACCGAACGCACCGCCATCGACCTCGCTCACTCCACTGGCGAAGTCCCCACCGGTGACGTCCCTGGCCCCAAGCCCGAAGAGCCGACCCCCTCGGCGGGCGGGTCGGTCTCCTTCGCCGGGGCCACCCTGGCCCGGCTGCGCACACGCAGGCCACGCAAGACGGATGTCCCGGCACTGGTGCCGGAACAGACTCCCGTCACCCCGCCGGGCACCGTGCAGGCCGTCGTGATGGCCGAAGAGAACAAGATCCGCCAGGTCATCACGAACCTGATGGGTAACGCCCTGCGCTTCAGCCCGGCGGACAGCCCGGTCGAACTCGAGGTCGCGGTCGACCGCCGCAACCAGCGGGCATCCATCGCGGTCATCGACCACGGCGAAGGCATCCCGCCGCAGATCCGGGATAAAATCTTCCAACGTTTCTGGCGTGCCGACACCTCACGTGCGCGGGAGACCGGCGGCAGCGGGCTCGGCCTGGCGATCGTCGCCTCGATCATCGCCAGCCACAACGGCACCGTGCAGGTCGTGGACACGCCTGGCGGCGGCGCGACCTTCCGGGTCTGGTTCCCGCTGGCCTGTTCCCCGAACGCACCCCAGCGCGTCGCCCCTGTCATCACGTCGTAACGCGCATCCCCTTGTAGCGGGTTCCGCGACCGCTGTCTGCCGGCGGCTCCTCCCCCATGGTCAAGGGGTGTGACTTGCCCTGCCCGAGCGGCGCACGTCGGCAACGGTCGTGGTCGGCTCCGTAGTCTGATCGGCATCACCCCAGCTGAAAGGACTCCCATGACCCGCTATCAGGTCGACAGCGAAGCAGTGCTCCACACCACCTCCGTGGCGCGCGCCACGATCGGGCGTATCCAAAGCGAGGTTGCCGGGCTCATCGCCCAGCTGACCTCTCTGGAGGGTTCGTGGTCCGGCCAGGCCGCAACCGCGTTCCAAGCGGCGGTCTCGGACTGGCGTGCCACCCAACAGCAGGTTGCCCAAAGCGCGGAGGGGCTGAACCTCGCCCTAAACCAGGCCGGCCAGCAGTATGCCGAAATAGAGCAGGCCAACGCGCGCCTTTTCCTGCGCTAGCGCGACCGCGTCGCACTCAGGACACTCATGACAATTAACGACACAGGGCGCCTCCCGAAGGAGGCGCCCTGTGTTGTGAAGCGGTGAAGCGGTGTGGACTTAGAAGTCCATTCCGCCGCCCTGGTCGCCGGCCGGAGCAGCGTTCTTCTCCGGCTTGTCGGCGACTACGGCCTCGGTGGTCAGGAACAGCCCGGCGATCGACGCGGCGTTGAGCAGCGCGGAGCGGGTGACCTTTACCGGGTCATTGATTCCGGCGGCGAGCATGTCAACGTACTCACCGGTCGCGGCGTTGAGGCCCCAGCCGATCGGCAGATTGCGCACCTTGTCGGCGACAACGCCCGGCTCCATGCCGGCGTTGAGAGCGATCTGCTTGAGCGGAGCGTCAATGGCAACCTTGACGATGTTCGCGCCCGTTGCCTCGTCGCCGACCAGTTCGAGCTTCTCGAACGCGGTCTTACCGGCCTGGATCAGTGCAACGCCACCACCGGCGACGATGCCCTCTTCGACGGCAGCCTTCGCGTTGCGGACGGCGTCTTCGATGCGGTGCTTGCGCTCCTTGAGCTCAACCTCCGTCGCGGCGCCGGCCTTGATGACTGCAACTCCGCCGGCGAGCTTGGCGAGACGCTCCTGGAGCTTCTCACGGTCGTAGTCGCTGTCGGTGTTCTCGATCTCACTGCGGATCTGCTGGACACGTCCGGCGATCGCTTCGGGGTCGCCGGCACCTTCGACGATGGTGGTCTCGTCCTTGGTGATGACGATCTTGCGGGCGTTGCCGAGGAGGTCAAGGGTGACGTTCTCGAGCTTGAGGCCGACCTCTTCACTGATGACCTGTCCACCGGTAAGGATGGCGATGTCCTGCAGCTGGGCCTTGCGACGGTCACCGAAGCCGGGAGCCTTGACGGCGACCGACTTGAAGATTCCGCGGATCTTGTTCACAACGAGCGTGGCCAAGGCCTCGCCGTCGACGTCCTCGGCGATGATGAGAAGCTGCTTGCCGGTCTGGATGACCTTGTCCACGATGGGGAGCAGGTCCTTGATGTTGGAGACCTTGGAGTTGACGATCAGGATGTAGGGGTCTTCGAAGACCGCTTCCTGACGATCGGGGTCGGTCACGAAGTAGGCAGACAGGAAGCCCTTGTCGAAACGCATGCCCTCGGTGAGCTCGAGCTCGGTTCCGAGAGTGTTCGACTCCTCGACGGTGACGACACCCTCCTTGCCGACCTTGTCGATGGCCTCGGCGATGATGGCGCCGATTTCGGCGTCACCGGCAGAGATGGAAGCGGTGGCCGCGATCTCTTCCTTGGTCTCGACCTCTTTCGCGTTGGCGATGAGCTCGGCGATCACGGCAGCCGTGGCCTTCTCGATGCCACGCTTGAGGCTGATCGGGTCTGCTCCGGCAGCGACGTTGCGCAGGCCTTCACGAACGAGCGCCTGAGCCAGAACGGTGGCGGTGGTGGTTCCGTCGCCTGCGACGTCATCGGTCTTCTTAGCGACCTCTTTGACGAGCTCGGCACCGATCTTCTCGTACGGGTCGTCGAGTTCGATCTCCTTGGCGATGGACACGCCATCGTTGGTGATCGTGGGAGCGCCCCACTTCTTCTCCAGCACCACGTTACGTCCGCGCGGGCCGAGGGTGACCTTGACAGTGTCAGCGAGGATGTTCAGGCCACGCTCAAGGCCGCGACGGGCCTCTTCGTTGAAAGCAATGATCTTTGCCATATGTGTTTCTCGTCCCTCCCGGACGTTACCAAAACGGTGATGGGTTGGCACTCAAACAGAGAGAGTGCCAAGTCGATTCTGGCACTCTGGGGTCGAGAGTGCAAGTGAACGGCAGGGGCCGCGTCGGCGGCTACGGCACCAGCACGACCGTGCCTCGTTCGGACGGCACAAGCTCGATCCACGTGTTGCCGGCGGCAAGACGAATCGTCACGCCGTAGTCATCGACGAGACGGATGGGCGCGGCCTGGTCAGCTTTGGACCAGACGGCATGCACGGACTTGCCACCGGTCGAGACCCAGGCCTCCCCCGAATCAACCATGGTCGTCGTGGGAACCTCTCCATAGGTGCCATCGATCGCGACTCGCAAGACCAGGACGTTGGTTGCTCGCAGCTGGGCGCCGGTGGCGTCCAGGTCAGGTGCACCCTCCTGGGATCGCAGGTAGGCGGCACCGGCCCCATCCCACGTCCAGCCGGGCCAGCGAGCGGTGGAGAAGCTGGAGTTGATTGCAGAGATGGGCGTGCCATCGACGGCCGCGGACGACCCCTGCACGGTCGCGGAGTAGGCGAACTGCTGGGACGAAGGCGGCACCGTGGCATTCCGTGCAACCAGCGCTGAGGCCTCGAGAATGACGTTGTGGGGGGCCTCCCTGTCACTCGAGCGCGTGAAGAGACCGGTGGTGTCGGTATCGAAGACGGCGTTGACGACATCGGTTGCCTGCATCATGTCCATGAATCGCTGTTGGCCGCCGGAATAGGCCACGATTCCGCCGAACGGCGCGATGATGTCCGGGTCCATAGGTCGGATCGAGCGCACCGGCCCGACGAGTTCCGGCACGTCGGACTGCCAGACTGCGACATAGCGGGTCAGCCCACCCTCGACGAGTTCTTCGAAGACGATATCGGCGCGCTCGAGTGCGAGCTGCGGCCTGGCGGCTTCGTGGTTGTCGACCTTCACCGAGAGGGCCGGACTCTGAAGGCTCCCGACCGGCACACTCGTGCCGCGCAGCGGGGCGACCGCTGTGTCCGAGGGAGACTCATAGGTTGAGTCCCAGGGTGTGCTGGTGGGACTGGCCGCCGGCTTCGGTGCGTCACCGGCGCAGGCGGACAGCAGTAGGAGAGACGGCAAAAGTGCGACACCGAGAATCCGGGTGAACCGAATACTCGGTGTCGCACTTCGTCGCTGAGCTTGAACCGCCATTTTCGATGTCACGTCCCAAACACTAACGCGGCTTCAATACCGTGCACGTGCGACCCGGGACGTAACCCGGAAAATTCGGCTTGAGCGGCAGCGGACGTCAACCCGTCGGTCGACTGCCGACCACCCCCGCTGGATCAGACCGGACGAACCGATTCTGCTTGGGGCCCCTTCGCCCCTGCACCCAGTTCGAAGATGACATGCTGTCCCTCTTCGAGAACCTTGTAGCCGTGCATGTCGATGGCTGAGTAGTGGACAAAGACATCCTGGCCACCTCCATCGACCGTGATGAAGCCGAAACCCTTTTCAGCGTTGAACCATTTGACGGTTCCGTTCGCCATGTGTAACTCCCTGTTGCTTTGAATTCGTCGACACGCGCCCGTTGGCCGTACCGGGCCTGGCGCAGTTACTGCGTCCATTGCATTCGACCAGTGGAATACGCCTGTTGCGAGAGCGTCCGAACGAAGAAAATGAGCGACCAAGGACCAATTTACGGAAGCCGTGAAAGAACGTAAGGGGGTTGACGCGCAAGCGCCTGAAGTATAGGTAATGGCTATTCGGCCGGCTCATAGTCGTTGCCGACGACCACGGTCAGGTCCGCTGCGGAATCGGCGAAATCGCTCGAAAGCAGCACTTCCGAGCCGGGCAGGGACTCGGCAACTCCGCGTGCCGCTCCCTCCAGAGACGCGTCGGCGTAATAGACGGTGGTGGTCTGCACATCCTCCGTGCTCGCGTTGTCCAGCTCTTCGATCGTCCAGCCCTCCGCCTCGAGGACCTCCCCGACAGACCGCGCGATGCCTTCGCCGGCAGTCCCATTCAGAACGGTCACGGTCGAGTTCGGGTCCACGGTCGCGGCAGGCGTCGGCACAGACGAAGGAGTGTCACTCGGGGTGGCACTCGGAGTGGCCGCACTGTCAGAGGTCGTCGCTGTGCCCGGCAACTCGAAGTTCAGATTGTTATTCAACACGGCCAGGCCGACGACTCCGAGTCCGACCAGCACAACGGTTGCGCCAAGAGACCACCACAGCGCAATCCAGCCTCGCCCCTTCTTGCCGGGCGCGCGGTGGGCCCCCACCCGTTCCAGGGAATGTGGGAGGTGGTCGAAGCGGTCTTTAGCGTAGGAACTCGGCATCGTCAGGCTTGTTCGATCCTCTGTGGGCGGTGAGTAGACAGGGCGGTATCCAGGTCAGGGTGTCAATCGGTGGAACGGAGTGACCGTTGTTCCCTCGCCTGCGACCGGGCGTCACGCATCCGCTGCAGGCGTTTCACCAGCATCGGGTCGGACTCCACGGCAAGCGGAGAGTCGATCACAACACCCAATAGTTGATAGTACCGGGCGGCCGAGAGGCCGAACTCGGCACGGATCGCCTGCTCCTTGGTGCCGGCGTGCCTCCACCACTGCCGTTCGAAGAGGAGGATCGATTGATCTAGCGCGGGCAGACCTGCCGGGGAGGAAGACTCCGATGCCGCCTCCAAGGTCGGCTCCGAATGGGGTGTTCCGTCCACGTGCCACCTCTCTCGTTCTCTACAATTCTATTTGTCAGCGCCTGCGTACTCGCTGGACCGTTCGGCAGCGCGCCGAGATGGTGAAAGCCCGGACTGTCTCCTAATCGAGGAATACCGCCGCGGTCCGGCGAGTTTACTGTTGGTACGGACAGATTTCGGCCATTCCGAGGCCGAGCAGGAAGGAACGGAACATGGACTACGAGGTCGAGAAGTCAGATGCGCAGTGGCGCGCGGAACTGAGCCCCGAGCAGTACGCCGTTCTCCGTGGGGCCGCCACCGAGCGGGCGTGGACCGGCGAGTTGCTCGATGAGGGTCGATCCGGGATTTACACCTGCGGGGCCTGCAACGCCGAGTTGTTCAAGAGCGGCACGAAGTTCGACTCCGGTTGCGGCTGGCCGAGCTTCTACGAATCGGTGCGCCCCGAGGCCGTTGAACTCCTCGAAGACCGCACACTCGGCGTCCTGCGCACCGAGGTGCGCTGCGCGAACTGCGGCTCACACCTCGGTCACGTCTTCGACGACGGATTCGGGACTCCCACCGGCGACCGGTACTGCATGAACTCCATTTCACTCAACTTCAAGCCGGTCGAGTAAGCATTGTCCGACCTCCTCCAAATGGTCGGTCGGCGACGGTCCCATTCCAAGGTCACGGCCCAGGTGCCGATCCATGACGAGTTGCTGCCTCTGGTGGCCGTCGCGGCCCGTGTCGCCGATCACGGCGCGCTTCGCCCCTGGCGGCTGATCGAGCTCCGCGGTGACGCCCGCCACCGCTTGGGCGAGGCCATGGTGGAGGCCGCAGGACTGACCGGCGCAGAGGCCGCCAGGCTCGCGGTGAAGCCCCTGCGCGCCGAACTCCTGATCGCCGTCGTCGCGAGCCGGCGCGAAAGCGAAACGGTGGCTGACTGGGAACAGGACGCCGCCGCGGCTGGCGTCGCCCACATGCTGAGCCTTCTCCTGGCTGCCCAGGGCTGGGGCGTCATGTGGCGTTCCGGCCCTCTGGTCCGCACGCAGCCGGTGCACGATGCCCATGGGCTTGCGGCTTCGGAAGTATTGCTCGGCTGGCTGTATGTCGGTGGCGTGCCGGCAGATGCGAAACCGGGCGTGCGCCAAGCGATCGATCCGGCTGACTTCCTCAGCGCTATCTAGAGAACCGCGGTTCAGGGAACAGGGCCGGCCACGGGACTTGAACCCGTAACCCCCACTTTACAAGAGTGGTGCGCTACCAATTGCGCCAGGCCGGCATGAGGTGATTGACGCCTCGACACACCATCCTAAATGACGAACGCGAGCTATGGCGCCACCCTCGGAGGGAGCCTACCCGGCCGGTGCCGGCTCGGGCGTCGGGGTCGACGTGGAGTAGGTCGCGGCGGCCGCCTGGAGCACGAAGGCGGCGAACTCTTTCGGGTCGTCGAGGGCGCCGACATACTGTTTTCCGTTGACGAGCACGGTGGGCGTGCCTGTGATGGCCTCGACCTCGGTGTTCGGCAACGGACCGGACAGTGCTCGGTCCGTAGAGGCGATGACCCAGGACTTGAAGGTCGTGTCGTCAATGCACTCGTTGATCTCCGACACACTGTCCCGCACGCCGACATCCGCTACGAGCCCCTTGATGGCCGCGTCGTCGTGACCGGCGGTGCCTTCCTTGGGCTGCTTCTTGAACAGGATGGCGTTGAAATCGTAGAAGTTCTCTGGAGCAAAATTCGCCACGCACGCGGCGGCGTTGGCGGCCCGAAGCGAATACTTGGTGCCGGAGGACTTGTGGGTCAGGATCGAAACCGGGTGAATCTCCACGGTCGCGGCACCTGACGATACCCACTGGCTGATCTGCGTGCTGTTAGCGGCCTCGAACTCGCTGCAGAACGTGCAGAGATAGTCCGCGTAGACGCGAATGTCGGCGACCGTGCCGGTCGCATCCGGCCTGGACGGTATCGGCTTGGCCTCGGGCTGGAGCGCGGAGGTCGTGACCGGGGTCATCCCCTCGGAGATCAACACGCCGTCACTGGCCATGTTGGCCGGCCCCGGGCCAACCGGGGGGATCGAGTTGATGATGACCACGGCAATGACCGCGGCGATGGCGACACCGGCGGCGATTACTCCGCCGCGCAGCGCGACCCGGTTGCGGCGGTCCTTCTTCTTCTGCTCCTCGCGGATGCGCTTGGCCTTGGTGCGAACCGCGTCACGTCGCTGATTCTTAGAGGGACGGCCCTCGCCCGATCCGCCAATAGTCATGAATGCTCGCTCCGAAATAGGTAAGTGCAGAGGCAAGCCTTTTGCGAATGCCTCCCAAATCGTAGGTCCCTTTTCTGGGAAACGACCAGACGGAGCCTGTTGGCGCGCTCAGCCGCACGTCCCACAAACGCCGCGATCCCCCGACATGACATACTGAGAAGGTTGACCTGTAGCACATGACGCGCGGCAGGCGTAGTAACCCATCACAACGGATCGTCCGGCACGTACCTGCCGGTGAAGGAGAAAACAACCATGGCTTCAGTCACGTTCGACAAGGCGACCCGCCTCTACCCGGGTTCCGCAATTCCCGCCGTTGACAAGCTCGACCTGTCGGTTGCCGACGGCGAGTTCCTCGTGCTGGTCGGCCCGTCCGGCTGCGGCAAGTCCACGTCTCTGCGCATGCTCGCCGGCCTCGAAGAGGTCAACGACGGCAACATCTTCATCGGCGAGCGCAACGTGACGGATGTCCCGCCGAAAGACCGCGACATCGCCATGGTCTTCCAGAACTACGCTCTCTACCCCCACATGACGGTCGCCGAGAACATGGGCTTCGCGCTCAAGATCTCCGGCGTCAACAAGGATGAGCGCGCCGCCCGCGTTCTCGAAGCCGCCAAGCTGCTCGACCTCGAACCGTACCTGAGCCGCAAGCCGAAGGCCCTCTCCGGTGGCCAGCGTCAGCGCGTCGCCATGGGCCGCGCCATCGTGCGCCAGCCCCAGGTGTTCCTCATGGACGAGCCCCTCTCGAACCTCGACGCCAAGCTGCGCGTGCAGACCCGCACCCAGATCGCTTCGCTCCAGCGCCGTCTCGGTGTGACAACGGTGTATGTGACCCACGACCAGACCGAAGCACTCACCATGGGCGACCGCATCGCGGTCCTCAAGGATGGCGTGCTCCAGCAGGTCGGCACGCCCCGCGACCTGTACTCGAAGCCGAACAACGTCTTCGTTGCCGGCTTCATCGGAAGTCCGGCCATGAACCTGTTCCTCTCCGACACCGTCGACGGCGGCATCAAGTTCGGTACCGCGACGATCCCCGTGCCTCGCGAGACCCTGACCGGATCCACCGGCAAGAAGGTCACCATCGGAGTTCGCCCGGAGGACATCCACCTGTCCACCACACACGGCGAGGGCCTCGAAGTTGCCGTTGACCTCGTTGAGGAGCTCGGCGCCGACGGTTACCTCTACGGCCACTCCACGGTCGAGGGCAAGCGTACCGACATCGTCGCTCGCGTCGATGGCCGTTCGCACCCGTCCGCTGGCGACACCGTTTACCTCACCCCGACGCATCACCACATGCACGTGTTCGACGCCGAGACCGGCCTCCGCCTCGGTGGAGCAGTCGCCGACTAGGCACCCGCTCATCAACGAACGGCCGGACGGAGCATGCTCCATCCGGCCGTTTTGTCGTTCTCCGAAGGCGGAGCACACCGGTAAACTCAACGGATGAGCGGTTCACTCAACATCACGTCGGCCACTGCCGATCCAGCCCTGCTTGACCTTCCCTGGCACCTCCCGCTGGACGCCTGGCCGAACGAGAACATCGCGGCCCTGCCCAAGGGCATCTCCCGCCACCTCGTGCGTTTCGCGCACCTGAGCGGCCGCGTCGTCGCCATCAAGGAGACCACCAGCGAGATGGCCAGGCGCGAGTATGAGATGCTGCGCACCCTGCAGGGCCTGGAAATTCCCTGCGTCGAGCCGCTTGCCGTGATCACCAACCGCACGAATGAAGATGCCGAGCCGCTGAACTCGGTGCTCGTCACCCGGCACCTCAAGTTCTCACTTCCCTACCGCGCCCTCTACTCGCAGACCCTGCGGCCCGACACCGCAACCCGGCTTGTCGACGCCCTCGCCCTGCTACTGGTACGCGTGCACATGGCCGGTCTCTTCTGGGGTGACGTGTCGCTCTCCAACACCCTCTTCCGCCGTGACGCCGGCGCGTTCGCCGCCTACCTCGTCGACGCCGAGACCGGACAACTGTACCCGGGCGGGCTGTCCAACGGCCAACGCGAGAACGACCTGGAAATCGCCCGCGTCAACATCGCCGGCGAGCTCATGGACCTTGAGGCCGGCGGCCGTGCAGCCGACGAACTCGACCCCATTCGGGTCAGCAACGGAATCGTGGCTGCCTACCGTCTGCTCTGGAAGGAACTGACCGGGTCGGAATCCTTCTCCAGTTCCGAACGCTGGCGTATCACGGAACGCGTCGAACGCCTCAACGACCTCGGGTTCGACATCGAGGAACTGGCCATCAAGACCGACAACACCGGCACGACCGTGCGCATCCAGCCGAAGGTCGTCGATGCCGGCCACCACCAGCGGCGTCTGCTGCGGCTGACCGGGCTCGACGCCGAGGAGAACCAGGCCCGGCGTCTGCTCAACGACCTCGACTCCTACCGGGTCTCCTACGGTGATCCGGAGGCCGACGAGGAGATGCTGGCGCATGAGTGGCTGGTTCGAGTCTTCGAACCCGTCATCCGGGCAATCCCCCGCGATCTCAAGGGCAAGCTGGAGCCCGCCGAAATCTTCCACCAGCTTCTCGACCACCGCTGGTTCATGGCCCAGAACCAGTCCAGGGACATCCCTCTGGCCGAAGCCGTCACGTCCTATGTTAAGGACGTGCTGCGGCACCGCCGTGACGAGGCCACCGTGATTGAACCGGCCACCGGCGAGATCACCATCCCGATCGACGTGACCGACGACGAGACCGCTGCTCTGGCGGACGCGGCCGAGTCTGCCTCCGACGACGAGGCAGACTGGCGCCTCAAGGTCTGACCTGCCCGGCCCACCATGCGCGAGTTGCGGATAAAGCACCCTCATCTTCGAAGATGAGGGTGCTTTATCCGCAACTCGCGGGAATGGCTATTGCGCGGAGGCCGCCGCCGCGGCGGCTGCCGCCTTCGCGATCTTGGTGGCCTTGGCGGCCGCGCGAAGGCGGGAGACCTCGTACAGCGTCACGCCGGCCGCGATTCCCGCGTTGAGGGACTCGGTCGAGGCGCTGATCGGGATCGACACGATCGCGTCGCAGGTTTCGGTGACGAGGCGGGACAGCCCCTTGCCCTCGCTGCCGACGACGATCACGATCGGGCGCTCGGCGAAACCGATGCCGAGCTCGGGAAGCTGGGTGTCGCCGTCGCCGGCGAGGCCGATCACGAGCACGCCGCGCTCCTTGAGCGCCTTCAGCGACTGGGTCAGATTGGTGGCCATGGCGACGGGCAGGCGGGCCGCGGCGCCAGCCGAGGTCTTCCACGCCGACGCGGTCACGCCGACGGAACGACGCTGCGGCACAATCACACCGTGTCCGCCGAAGGCGGCCGTCGAGCGGATGATGGCACCGAGGTTGCGGGGGTCGGTGATGCCGTCGAGGGCGACGAAGAGCGGCTTGTGGCCGCGGCTGATCGTCAGTTCCAGCAGCTCCAGCGGCTGGGCGTACTCGTAGGCCGGCACCTTGAGCGCGAGCCCCTGATGCACCGAGTCCCGGCCGGCCAGACGGTCAAGCTCTGGGCGCATGACCTCGAGCACCGGGATGCCACGGGTCGTCGCGAGGGTGAGAACCTCTTTCACCCGTTCGTCCATTTCAATGCGCGTGGCTATGTACAGGGCCGTGGCGGGGATCTTCGCCCGCAACGCTTCCAGCACGGAGTTGCGCCCGGTCACGACCTCATGTTCGTCGATCTGCTTCGCCCGGCGCGTGGATGCTCCGCCACCGCCGGTGTTGCCGGTGGTAGCGCTGCGAGGCGCGCTCTTGGGGCCAGCGGAGCCGCGGCTGCGGCCGCCGCCGGCCGCGACGAAGCGGTCCTGGGCGAGCTTGCGCTTGCCGGCGGGGTGGTACGGGCGGTCTTCCGCCTTGGGCGTGGGCTTCTTGCCCTCCAGTGCCTGACGCCCCTGGCCCCCGGAACCGACCTGCGGTCCCCGGCTGCCCTTGCGCACGGCCCCGGTGCGGGACTTGCGGTCTGTGTTCTTCATCAGTCAAAACTCCAATGGGCACCCGATGGGGTGTCTTCGATGGTAATTCCGGCGGCGACGAGCTCGTCCCGGATACGGTCTGCGGCCGCATAATCGCGGCCCTGCCTTGCGATTTCGCGGTCGTCGAGCAGGCGCTCGACAAGGGCGGTGAGTGCGATCATGGCCGGTTCGTCCGTTGCCACAGACCAACCCGGAGAGAGCGGGTTAATGCCAAGAACCTCACTCATGGCGAGCACGTGGCCGCGCGCGGCGGCCGCCGCGTGCAGATCTTCGGCGTCCAGCGCCGCGTTGCCGGTGCGCACTGTGTCGTGCAGAACGGCGAGAGCCTGAGGCACAGCCAGGTCGTCATCCATGGCGGACGCGAACTCGTCCGGGACGATCTCGATGCCGGCCCCGGCGAAACGGGTGTCCGCCAGACGGCGGTTGGCGCGGTCGAGGAAGCTCTCGATTCGTTCGAGGGCCGCCTCTGCCTCCACGAGGGAACCCTCGTGGTAGTCGATGGTGGAACGGTAGTGGGCCGCCCCCAGGTAGTAACGCACGACGATGGCGCGAGCCTGGTCGAGCAGCTCGGCCGCAAAGACCGAGTTGCCCAGCGACTTGGACATCTTCTGCCCGTTCACGTTGACGAGCCCGTTGTGCACCCAGTAGTTCGCGAAGCCGTCGCCGGCGGCGGTTGACTGGGCCAGCTCGTTCTCATGGTGCGGGAAACGCAGGTCGAGCCCGCCGCCGTGGATGTCGAAGTGGGACCCGAGGTAGCGGGACGCCATGGCCGAGCACTCGATGTGCCAGCCGGGACGGCCACCTCCCCACGGTGACGGCCAGGAGGCCGACTCCGGTTCGTCGGCCTTGCGTCCCTTCCAGAGGGCGAAGTCCCGCGGGTCTTTCTTGCCGCGCGGGTCGGCATCCGCGGCCGGTTCCATGTCGCCGCGGCGTTGGCGGGTGAGGTCGCCGTAGTCGGGCCAGCTCGCCGTGTCGAAGTAGACGTCGCTGGAACCGTCGTCGGCCGGGTAGGCGTGCCCGCGCTCGATCAGGACGGTGATCAGATCCTGCATCTGCTGGATGCTGGCGGTCGCCCTCGGTTCATAGCTGGGGGCGAGGATACCGAGCCTTTGGTATCCGGCAGTGAACTCAAGCTCGTAACGGTAGGCGAGCGCCCACCATTGCTCGGTGCCGCCGGCCGCGTGGGCCAGGATCTTGTCGTCGATGTCGGTGACATTGCGCACGAAGGTGACGTCGAAGCCGCGGTAGGTCAGCCAGCGGCGGAGCTGGTCGTAGACGAGGGCGCTGCGCAGGTGGCCGATGTGGGGAGAGGACTGCACGGTGGGTCCGCAGACGTAGATACCCACCGCGCCGGGCGTGACAGGTTTGAAGTCGCGGAGGGCCTGGGCCCTGGAGTCGTAGAGTCGCATGGTCACGCATCCCAGCTTAGGTCAGGGTCTGCCGGGTGCTCGGGGAGGATGAGAGCCGTCGCGATGGCCGCGAGACCCTCTCCGCGGCCGGTGAAGCCCAGGGCATCCGTCGTGGTCGCCGAGACGGCGACCGGCGCCTTCAGCAGCGAACCGAGCAGAGCCTCGGCCTCGGCCCGGCGCGCGCTGAGCTTGGGGCGATTGCCGATGATCTGCACCGAGACGTTGCCGACCCGGAACCCGGCGTGCGCCAGCAGACGCAGAGTCTCGCTCAGGAACACGTCGCCGTGGGCGCCGTCGAGGCGCGGATCGGACGTGCCGAAGACACCACCGATATCGCCCAGGCCGGCGGCCGAGAGCAGGGCGTCGCAGATCGCGTGCACGGCGGCGTCGCCGTCGCTGTGCCCGGACAGTCCGCGCTCCCCCGGCCAGTGCAGGCCGGCCAGCCACAGTTCGGAGTCGTCGTCGAATGCATGCACATCAAGCCCGGTACCCACGCGGGGCGCGCTGTCGGCGCGCGGCGCGGAGCCGACCGGCTCCCGCGCGGCCAGCAGGGCCTCGGCCCTGCCCAGGTCCCACCTGGTCGTGATTTTGAAGGCGAGCGGGTCCCCGGCGATCACGCTGACCGGGTAGCCGGCAGCGGCCACCACGCCCGCGTCATCGGTCACCTCCAGCAACGAGTCGACCGAGGCCGCGGCGGCCGCCAGCATCTCCCGTGGGAAACCCTGCGGGGTCTGCACGGCCGACAGTCCGGCACGGTCCACCGTGCCCAGGATGCCGCCGACGGCGGAGACGCTCTTAATGGTGTCGACCACGGCCAGGCCAGGCACGATTCCGTGGCCGGTGGCCCGCACCGCATCGACGACGGCGTCACAGAGTGCGGCCGGGGTGAGGGCCCGCGCAGCGTCGTGCACCAGAACCGTGCGTACGCCGGGGTGCAGCACGGCGAGTCCGCGGTTCACCGACTCCTGCCGGGTCGGGCCGCCGGCCACGACGTCGACGGATGCCGCCCCGCCGGCCCTCGACGCAATCGAGCGGGCGTGGGCCAGGTGGGTGTCGGGCGCGACGACAACGACCTGCACGGGGTCACGCATCCCCCACACGGAGATCAGCGCGCGCTCGAGCAGGGTGCGGCCAGCCAGCAAGACGAAGGCCTTGGGCTCGGCGTGACCGAGGCGGCTGCCACTCCCGGCGGCGACGACGATGACCGCGACCTGAGGCACAGGGGTTTCAGTCATATCTGGAGGCTATCTGGTGAGGTCGGCGACGAATAGACGCACGAGGGTGGATGGCGGAAGCCTGAAACACGAAAGGCGGCACCTTGCGGCACCGCCTTCCATCGAAAGCAATTCTGGTTGGGTCGGTTCTGGTCAGGCTCGTCGGTTAAGACGCCAGCACCTCGTCGAGAACCGTGGAGGCCTTCTCTTCGTCGGTCTTCTCCGCGAGGGCCAGCTCGGAGATCAGAATCTGACGGGCCTTGGCCAGCATCCGCTTCTCCCCGGCGGACAGACCGCGGTCCTGGTCACGGCGCCACAGGTCGCGAACGACCTCAGACACCTTGATGACGTCACCGGAGGCAAGCTTTTCCAGGTTGGCCTTGTACCGGCGGGACCAGTTTGTCGGCTCTTCGGTGAACGGCGCGCGCAGCACCTCGAACACCTTGTCGAGACCGTCTTGACCGATCACATCGCGAACGCCGACCAGGTCAACGTTCTCGGCGGGTACCTCAATGGTCAAATCGCCCTGAGTGACGTTAAGCTTCAGGTACAGTTTCTCTTCACCCTTGACCATCCGCGTCTTCACCTCGGTGATCGTCGCAGCACCGTGGTGGGGATAAACGACGGTTTCGCCAACCTCAAAAAGCATATGTGTATCCCTTCAGCAACGTCTAGGATACCACAGCCGTCGGTGGTAAGGTTCGCCGCGCCCTCGTGTGCACCGCCCGGCAGTGCCGGAGCCAGTAGGCTTGATCAAAAGCTAGATTTGCAGCGTTTGGCCCTCTGGCGGAACGGTGAACTGTTGGAGGCGTTGTGAGAGCTCGAATCATCGTGTCCGTCGTCGTGGCGGCCGGCATCCTGTTGGGAACCAGCGGCTGCAACCTGCTGGCACCCCAGTCGACGACCGCGAAATACGACGCGAGCGACGGAGTCAGCGGCGACGTCGGCGACCTCGCAATCCGTAACGCCATGATGCTGTCGGACGACGGCGCCATCGCCAACCTCGTGGTCACCGTCGTCAACTCGGGCGACTCAGCGCACAGCCTGAGCGTGCAGTACGACGACGGCACACAGAAGGTCACCCAAGACGTCAACGTGGACGCGAACTCGAGCGTCACCTTGGGCACTCCGGATGCCCCGACCGTCACCGTCACGGCCGACGCCGCGCCGGGGTCGTTGTTCCCCGTCTTCTTCCAGTACGGCAACGAGACCGGCGTCGAGGTTCTCGTACCGGTGCTCGACGGCTCGCTCGAGGAGTACTCGACGCTGCTGCCGACCTCTGCCCCGTAGGGCGAGGCCGACCGGCCGATCCGTCGCTCAGGCGTCGAAGCGGTAGCCCAGGCCGCGCACGGTGACCAGCATGGTCGGATCCGACGGGGTGGTCTCGATCCGGGACCGAATCCGCTTGATGTGCACGTCCAGGGTCTTGGTGTCACCGAAGTAGTCGCTACCCCACACCCGGTCGATCAGCTGACCTCGGGTGAGCACCCGCCCGGCGTTGCGGAGCAGAAACTCCAACAGCTCGAACTCTTTCAGCGGCAGGTTCACGATCTCGCCGTCCACCGTCACAGCGTGACGCTCGGTGTCCATGCGCACGGTGCCCGCGGAGAGCAGGCTCAGGTCCTCCCCGACTTCGTCGGTGCGACGCCTGGAGACGGCACGGATGCGCGCGAGCAGTTCCCGGGTCGAGTACGGCTTGGTGACGTAGTCATCGGCCCCGAGCTCGAGCCCCACGACGATGTCGACTTCGGAGTCTTTGGCGGTCAACATGATGATCGGCACCGACGACCGCGTGCGGATCTCCCGGCACACCTCCGTTCCGGGGATGCCGGGCAGCATGAGGTCGAGCAGGATCAGATCTGGGCCGGTGCGGTCGAACTCGGTGATGGCGCTCGGCCCGTCCTCCGCGACCGTGACTTCGTACCCCTCCCGCTCAAGTAGGAAGCTCAGCGGCTCACTGAGCGCGCTCTCGTCTTCGACCAGAAGAATGTGGGTCATGGGGTGTCTCCTATCGCCGCCGGAGCGGGGTGCGGGGCCTCCGGGAGGCGAATGGTGAAGGTCGAACCACTGCCGGGTTGCGACCAGACCCGGATGTCGCCGCCGTGGATCTGAACGATGTGCTTGACGATCGCGAGGCCGAGCCCCGTTCCGCCGGTATGCCGGGAGCGGGCCTGGTCTACCCGGAAGAAGCGTTCGAAGATCCGATCGAGATCGGCCTCCTCGATGCCCATACCCTGGTCGGTGACGCTGATCTCGACGACTCCGGCGTTCTTGCGCACACCGACCCCGACCCGGGAACCCTCCCCGGAGTAATTCACGGCATTGGCCACGAGGTTGTGCACGGCCATGACGAGGAGCCGTTCGTCGCCGCTCACCTCGGCCCCCGATTTCTTGCCTCTGGCGATCGTGATCTGGTCTGCATCCGCGGTGACCCGACTCTGGTCCACCGCGGCGTTCACAATCGAGTCGACGTCGACGATTTCGGGTTCGGTGAGGGAATCCTGCGCCTGCAGGCGGGACAGTTCGATGATCTCCTGCGTCAGACGGGTGAGCCGCCCGGACTCGGTGGTGAGGCGGTTCGCGAAGCGGCGCACCTGCGCCGGCTCATCCGCCGCGTGGTCGAGCGCCTCGGCCAGCAGTCCAACGGCGGCGATGGGCGTCTTCAGCTCATGGCTGATGTTGGCGACGAAGTCCCGGCGCACCTCGTCGAGCCGGAAAGCCTCGGTGCGGTCCTCCGCCAGCAGAAGAACGTACCGCGTTCCCAACCGGGCCAGGCGCACCCGCACGCGCATGCTGGCATCGCCGAACGGTCCGCGGGAGAGAACCAGGTTCTCCGATATCGGCTCACCGGAGCGACGCACCCGGCTGATCAGATCCAGAAGCTCGGTGTGCACCAGTTGACGGTTCCAGACCAGCCCCATCGACACCGCGGCCTGGGAGGCCTTGACCACGTTGTTAGAGGGGTCGACCACGGCGCCGGCCGTCTCGAGCGCGTCGAGAACCTGGTCGATCCCGTCGGGGACGGCCGGGTTCACCACCTCAGCGGCGCGCCGACCGTGACGTTCGGCCACGTGCAAGAGCGTCATGAATCCGGCACCGACTGTGAGGCCGAGGGCCAGCGCCAGCAGCACAAGCCCTGTCGATTCCATTTACCCAGATTACTGACACTTATTCCGAGCTGTGACCGGGATCCCGGCGCGCAGGCTACTTTAGGTAGTGTTCAAGACCACGGCACCTGCCGTTAACCTGATTGCACCATGATTCCGTGGAGGCCAGGTGGGTCTCACGTGTCTGCGCGTTACGCGCGCTCAGGAAGGACCACACACCATGCGTGAAGTATTCCAGCAGGAACTCGCCGAAGTGCAGGATCGGCTCGTCGAAATCTCCCGTCTCGTGGCAATTTCCATCGACAAGGCGACGCGCGCCTTCAACGAGTCCGACGTCGCTCTGGCCGAGGAAGCGATTTCCGAAGACGACAAGATCGACGAGCTGACCATCGAACTCGATGAGTTGGCCATCACGATCCTCGCCCGCCAGCAGCCGGTGGCCCGTGACCTGCGGATCGTCGTCAGCGCCCTGCGCATCAGCGCGTCGCTCGAACGGATGGGCGACCTGTCCACGCACATCGCCCAGCTGGCCCGCTACCGGTTCCCCGACAAGGTCGTGCCGAAGAGCCTGCGCGGCACGTTCGCGGACATGGGCACGCTCGTCACGGCGATCGCGCTCATGCTCACCGAGCTTCTGACCAATGAAGACATGAAACTGGCCGAGACCATCCGCAATGAAGACGACAAGGTCGACGCGCTGCACCTCAGCGTGTTCGACGCCGTGCTCGGGGAGGCCTGGAAGGGCCAGGCGGCCGACACCGTCGACTCCACCCTTGCCAGCCGTTACCACGAACGCTTCGCCGACCATGCGGTCTCGATCGCGAAGAAGGTGCAGTACCTCGGCACCGGCGCCTGGCAGCAGAACACGAACGCCTAGGGTCAAGGCGTTCCAGCACACGAACGAGAAAGCCCCGGAAGCAATTGCTTCCGGGGCTTTCTCGTTCGTGGTTGGTGAGCGGGACTCTGCGTGTGTGAGCTGGCTGCTACTTCTTGTTGCCCTGGGCCGCAACGGCGGCGGCACCGGCGGCGGCAGCCTCAGGGTCAAGGTAACGTCCGGGACCGAGCGGCATCATGTCTGCGCCGAGGCGGTAAACCAGCGGGATCCCGGTGGGGATGTTCAGCTCGGCGATGTCCGCATCACTGATGCCGTCGAGGTGCTTGACCAGCGCGCGCAGCGAGTTCCCGTGGGCGGTGACGAGAACCGTCTTGCCCGCACGCAGATCGGGCGTGATGTCGGATTCCCAGTAGGGCAGCATCCGGTCGACGACGTCGCTGAGGCATTCGGTGCGGGGCAGGTCATCGCCCAGCGCCGCGTACCGCGGGTCGTGCGCCTGGGACCAGGGAGAGTCGTCGGCCAGCACGGGCGGCGGCACGTCGAAGGAGCGGCGCCACAGCTGGAACTGCTCCGGACCGAACTTGGCGAGGGTCTCCGCCTTGTCGAGGCCCTGCAGGGCGCCGTAGTGGCGCTCGTTGAGACGCCAGGACCGCTTAACGTCAATCCACAGCCGGTCGGCTTCTTCCAGCGCGATGTTCGCCGTCTGGATGGCGCGGGTCAGTAATGAGGTGTGCAGGATGTCGGGCAGCAGGCCCGACTCGGCGAGAAGCTCGCCGGCGCGCTTGGCTTCGCCCGCGCCCTGCTCGCTCAGCCTGACATCCACCCAACCGGTGAAGAGGTTTTCTTGATTCCATAGGCTTTGGCCGTGACGGAGAAGGATGAGATTGTATGCATCTGACATGAGTCCAACTCTACCGACGTGGCGGGCGCGTCGGGGTTGAGTCAGTGGCCGGGGGTGCGGATGCCGAGCCGGGGAAGGCGCGGAATGTCGGCGACCGAGCCGGCCGACTGAGGCACGATGACTTCCTGGGCGGCCGCGACAAGGATGCCCTGGGACGCCACATACAGGGTGACCGTGCCGGGAACGGTGCGCTTGACCGTCGCGAGCGCGATCGGACCGAGCTCGTAGTGGATGGCGCTGGAGGTGATCCGGCCGATTCCGCGGTGCTCGGTGGTTCCGTCGGGCAGCTGCTTCACCGCCTGCACCTCGTCCCCGTGCACGGGGAGCACCGCGTCGGAGCCGTCGAGGTGCAAGAGCACCAGACGCCGTGGCGGATGCCCGAGGTTGTGCACCTTGGCCACGGTCTCCTGGCCGCGGTAGCAGCCCTTGGTCAGGTGCACGGCGCTGCGGAGCCAGTCGAGTTCGTGCGGCAGGCTCTTCTCGTCGACCTCCGTGGCCCGGCGCGGGCGCCAGGCGGCGATCCGAAGGGCCTCGAGAGCGAGCAGCCCGGCCACGGCGACCTGGTCGTTCCGCACGGCGTCGCGCAGGGTCGGCAGGCTCGCGCGCGCCACGAGGGTCTCGGTCCAGTGCCAGGCGGCGGCCGGGTGTGCCGGCGCATCCGCGTACTGGAATCCGCCGGCGGCGACCTGGGTCCAGGGGTCCTGCCACACCAGAGGCACGCCGTTGGGCGAGGCCGGAGTGAGCGGCAGCGTCGACGGGTCACCCATCGAACCGATCACGGCGTAGGCGAGGGTGTGGTCGACGACCTGCACGCGCAGGCTGAAGCGCATCTTGTCCAGCCACGCGTGCAGCCCGGGCAGCTGGGCTGCCTCGACCAGCAGCCAGGTCTCGACCCCGTCGTCAATGACGTCCATGGCGTACTCGACGTGCCCGTTCGGGTCGAGCAGGAGGGTCTCGGTGCACTCCCCCGGTGCCAAGCGGCGCAGCTCCTGACTGGAAATGGAGTTGAGCCAGGTCAACCGGTCCGGGCCCGCGACGCTCAACACACCGTGGTGGGACAGGTCGACGACGGCTCCGCCGGCCAGGAGCCGTCGCTGTTCCGTGAGAGGTCCGCCGTAGTGTGCGGCCACACCGGCGTCGATACCCTCGGCCTGCACGGCGCCGTCGAGTTCGAGCAGTGGGGAGAGGAGAGGTAACAGAGATGCTGCGGTCATGGGTACTCTTTCCAACGGACGGTTCGGCGCCGGGGTGCCCGAGTTCGTGGCGCCCGGCACCTGGTTATTCGACGCGCTTGAGGCGTCCGGACGCGTGGGTGCGCAGGCTCTGGCCGAGGGCGGCGATGTCCCAGGCCCAGAGCAGGTGACCGTCGACCAGACCGTAGAGCCTCGTCGCGGCCGAGTAGGGTTTGGCACCCTGGGTGCGCATCACGGCATCCGTCGCCAGGTCGATGCGTGGGCCCTTGACCTGGCCGAGATAGATTTCCGCCACTCCGCCGGGGTGCACGATGGTCACGTCGATGTCGAAGCCGTTGTTCGCATTGCGGAGGGTTTCGACCGCCGCGGCGGTGACGAACGGATGCTCGCCCTCGGCCGGCAACAGCCCCGGACCGGGATCGCCGAGGCCCTGAGGTCGACTCAACCGCCAGTACCCGGTTTCCGTCATCAGCGGCGTCTTCTCATCGCTGTCGGAGTCGGGTGCGGGCTCAAGCCAGGTGTAGGAGCTGTAATTCAGGTGCGGCAGGCCGTCGTGGCTGAAACTCAGCCGGTGGCCGAACTCGCGACTGACCGGCGACTCACCGATCTGGTAGTCGATGACTCCCGAACCCTCCCACACTCCGAGCAGCCACGACAGTGGCACCAGTTCGGAGGGGAGCTGCGTGGGGAGCTCAAACATCGAGGGCTACCGCTGCCCCCGGTACAACTTGAACAGGACCATGCCGGACACCCAGGCGATCGACAGGCTCGCCAGCGCGAGCAGCCCCAGGAAGAAGATTTCGATAGCGAGGATAGACATGTTCCTTACTCTAGTGCGCTCGCCCGCGATACGACCGCGGTATGCCCAACAGAACCGGTCAAGACCGAGCCGAGTCAGACCTGAGTCAGAGGATCCCGGTCAGCGCGAAGATTCCGGTGCCGGCGGCGAGCACGGCCACGGCCCCGACGAGGCTGGTCGTCACCCGGTCGACGTAGCCCTCCTTGCGTCCGGTCGCGAGCTGCACACACAGCGTTCCGATGGTGCAGCCGGCGAAGGCGAGGCTGATCCAGACCAGATGTTGGCCAGGTAGTGACAGCCATCCGGTCAGCACGGCGCACACGAGCGCGAACAACCACACCACGACGACGCTCTTCCACTGCCAGCTCACTCTCTCATTCTGCCTTGCCCGGGACACTTTCCGCGGCACGCTAGGATTAGCCGCACAATCCTTGGAGGGTGCGCGTGGCCCAGTTGTTGATCCTGACCTCGGCGGTCAACAGTGACGTTCTTCCCGCCCTCGCACTGCTGTCACATGGCACGCGCGTCATACCCGCGCAGCCGGACCATCTCGTGACCGCGCCCGACGCCGACCTGATGCTCGTCGATGCCCGCTCCAATCTGATGGCGGCCAAGTCGCTGTGCCAGATTCTGCACACCACGGGAAGCACCGTTCCGCTGCTGCTCGTGATCACGGAGGGCGGCCTGGCCGCGGTGAGCCCGGACTGGGGCGTCGACGACGTGATCCTCGAGACGGCCGGGCCGGCCGAGGTGGATGCGCGCATCCGTCTGGCCGCCGGGCGCGTGCCCCGCACGGAGGAATCCTCCACCATCCGCGCCGCCGGGGTCATCATCGATGAGGCCAGCTACTCCGCCAAGGTGCACGGACGGCCGCTCGACCTCACCTACAAGGAATTCGAACTCCTGCGATTTCTGACCGCACATCCGTCGCGAGTCTTCACCCGGGAGCAGCTGCTCAGCGAGGTCTGGGGCTACGACTACTTCGGCGGCACCCGCACGGTGGACGTGCACGTGCGACGGCTGCGGGCCAAGCTCGGCGACCAGGAGTCCCTGATCGGCACCGTGCGTAACGTCGGCTACCGGTTCAATGTGCAGGAACAGGACGGTACCCGTGGCATTCATCCGGTTCGCGCCTGATCTGACGGATGCCGCCTTCGCGGCCGAGTTCTACCGGGTCAGCGCCGCCGCCACCCGGCTCGACGGCTACGCGCCGTTCAACGAGCAGTCCCTCTTTGATGTGGAAGCCGGACACCGCACCCCCTTCCTGGCCCTGGACGGTGATGCCGTCGTGGGCGCCGGCATCCTCGGTGCCGGCGAACTCGACCTCGTTGTCGATCCGTCCCGGCGCCGACACGGCCACGGCGCGGCCGCCCTGGCCGTGATCCTGGCCGACGCCCCTGGGGATCTCCGGATGTGGTCGCACGGCGACCACCCCGCCGGCCGGGAGCTCGCCGGCCGGTTCGGGTTCACGGCCGAGCGCACCCTGCTGCAGTTGCGGCTGGACCTTTCGGCAGGAACAGCGGAAGGTACCCCGGCCGAGCCCGGAGACCCGGCGCAAACCGGCACCCGGATCGGACCGTTCCGGCCCGGCCAGGACGACACGGAGTGGGTGGCGCTCAACGCGCTGGTGTTCGCCGCGCACCCGGAACAGGGGGCACTCACCGGGAGCGATCTGGCCGCCCGCCAGGCCGAAGCGTGGTTCTCGGCCGGTGATTTTCTGGTGGCCCGCGACGCCGACACCGGGCGGATGATCGGCTACAACTGGCTGAAAGTCGAGTCAGGCTCCCCGGTTGGCGAGATCTACGTCGTCGGCGTGCACCCGGATGCCGCCGGCCGCGGCGTCGGCCGCCGGCTCATGTTGGCCGGACTCGGCCGCCTCCGCGAACGCGGCTGCCGCACCGCGGACCTGTACGTGGAGGCCGACAGCGCCGCCGCGGTGGCCCTGTACCGTTCCCTCGGTTTCACCGACCGAACGGTCGATGTGCAATACCGCCGGCGCGCGCGTTAACCGTTGTTCATCCAAGATCGTCGCATTCGCGCGGTCGGCAGTGTCAAGATGGACGAATGGACGGCGATAACATCCAGACTGACTCGGGTCTGGGCAGCGACTTTGACGATGACTTCGATCCCCTGATCGGCGCCGACGATCCAGCGCTGCCCACCGACCGTTACCTCGACCGGGAACTGAGCTGGCTTGCCTTCAACCAGCGGGTGCTCGAGCTCGCGGAGGATCCCGATCTTCCGGTTCTGGAACGGGCGAATTTCCTCGCCATCTTCGCCAGCAACCTCGACGAATTCTTCATGGTGCGGGTCGCCGGCCTGAAGCGCCGCATCCTCACCGGGCTGGCCGTGCCGACGAACATCGGGCGCGCCCCGCAGGACGCCCTCTCCGACATCTCCGCCACGGCCCACATTCTGCAGGCCCGGCACGCGCTGGCTTTTCAGGACCTCGTCATCCCTGCCCTCGCCGTCGCCGGGATCGACATCGTCCAGTGGGACACCCTGGACGATGCGGACCGCCGTTCCCTGCGCGACTACTTCTCGAACCAGATCTTCCCTGTACTGATGCCCCTCGCCGTCGACCCGGTGCATCCATTCCCCTACATTTCCGGGCTCTCGCTCAACCTCGCGGTGCGGGTGCGCAATTCCAAGACCGGCAAGCAGGAATTCGCCCGGCTCAAGGTACCCACGATGCTCCCGCGCTTCGTGCGCGTGGACCGCCGTGAAAAGGCCGCCAGCGTGCGCTTCATCACGCTCGAGGACCTGATCGCAAACCACCTCGGTGACCTCTTCCCCGGCATGGACATCCTCGAACACCACGTGTTCCGGGTCACCCGCAACGAGGACGTCGAGATCGAAGAAGACGAGACCGAGAACCTGATCAAGGCCCTCGAGAAGGAGCTACTGCGTCGCCGGTTCGGGCCGCCGATCCGCCTGGAGATCACCGAGGACATGGATGAGGTCACCCTGGGTCTGCTCGTGCGCGAGCTGGACGTGACCGACCAGGAGGTCTACCGCCTGCCTGCCCCGCTCGACCTGGGCGGCCTGTTCGACCTCCGGGTCGACCGGCCGGACCTGCGCTATCTGAAGCACGTGCCGACGACGGCCGTGCAGCTGCTGGCCCCGGAGCCGAACGCTGAACCGGACCTCTTCAGCGCCATTGCCCGCCGGGATATCCTGCTGCACCACCCATACGAGTCCTTCGCCACGAGCGTGCAGGCCTTCCTCGAGCAGGCAGCGGCCGACCCGAACGTGCTCGCGATCAAGCAAACCCTGTACCGCACCTCGGGCGACAGCCCCATCGTCGAAGCGCTGATCGACGCCGCCGAGTCGGGCAAGCAGGTGCTCGCACTGGTGGAAATCAAGGCCCGTTTCGACGAACAGGCGAACATCACCTGGGCCCGCAAACTCGAAAAGGCCGGCGTGCACGTGGTCTACGGTCTCGTTGGCCTGAAGACGCACTGCAAGCTCGCGCTCGTGGTGCGGAACGAAGACGGAGTCTTGCGCCACTACAGCCACATCGGCACGGGTAACTACAATCCCAAGACCAGCCGACTCTACGAGGACCTCGGACTGCTGACCGCGGACCCGCAGGTAGGCAAGGACCTCACCCGCCTGTTCAACGAGCTCTCCGGCTACGCCATCGAGAAGAAATTCAAGCGTCTCCTCGTGGCCCCGCTGCACCTGCGTCGCGCGCTGCTCAAGAGCATCGCGGCGGAAACCGCGGCCGCGCTGGCCGGCAAGCCGTCGGGCATCCGGATCAAGGTGAATTCCATGGTCGACGAGGCCATCATCGACGCGCTCTACCGGGCCAGTCAGGCGCGCGTGCCGATCGAGATCTGGGTGCGCGGCATCTGCAGCCTGAAGCCGGGGGTTCCCGGGATGAGCGAGACCATCACGGTGCGCTCGATTCTCGGGCGGTATCTGGAGCACTCCAGGATCTTCTCGTTCCACACCAACGGCGACACACAGGTGTACATCGGTAGCGCCGACATGATGCACCGCAACCTCGACCGCCGGGTCGAGGCGCTGGTTCGGCTGGTCGACCCGGATCACCTGGCCGAAATCGACGCCCTCTTCACCCGGGCCATGGATGACCGTACCTCGTCGTGGTGGTTGGACAGCTCGGGTGAATGGACCCGGCACCACCAGGATGACGCCGGCCATCCGCTCGACGATATGCAGAACAGGCTCATGCAGCAAATTTCCCTCCGTAAGCGCCCGACGGGCCGCCGATGAGTGACCCCGCCGTCTACGCCGCGGGCGCCGTCTGCTGGCGCCTGATCGACGGTAAGGTCCACGTTCTCCTGATCCACCGCACCGTGTACGGAGATGTGACCATCCCCAAGGGGAAGGTTGATGCCGGCGAGACCCTGCCACAGACGGCAGTGCGCGAGATTGAGGAGGAGACCGGCCTCGCCGTCGCCCTCGGCGTGCCGCTCGGCGTCTCCACCTACTCCCTACTCAACGGCCGCGAGAAGATCGTGCATTACTGGGCCGCGGAGATCAGCGCCGGGGCCATCCAACACTCGACCTTCGTGCCCAACGGCGAAGTCGCGGCGATCGAGTGGGTCACCATCAAGAAGGCCCGCACCTACCTGAGCTACACGCCCGACGTGGATATCATCGACGCCTTCGCCAAGCTCGTCGACACCGGCGTCACCCGCACCTTCGCCCTGATCGCACTGCGCCACGGCAAGGCCGTGCAGCCTGGCACCTGGGATGGTCCCGACTGCAGCCGGCCGCTGACCGAACGCGGCGTCAAGCAGGCTGCTGCCATCGTGCCCACGATCACCGCGTGGCAACCCCAACGGATCGTGTCGAGCACGGCCACCCGCTGCGTGACAACCGTGGCGCCGCTCGCGGCGGCCACCGGTATCCAGATCAAGCGCACTGAGCGCTACAGCCAGGACGCGTTCGAGCAGGGTATTGCTGATGTCCGCTCCGGCATCGGCAAGCGGGTGCGGTCACGCAAGACGGCCGTGATCTGCAGCCACGGGCCGGTTCTCCCCGAGATCCTGCACGAGATCGCCCTTGCCACCGGCACCACTCACGGCGCGTATATCTCCGACGCGGCGTCCCTCAATACCGGTTCATTTTCGGTGGTGCACCTTTCCTCCGACAATCCGAGTGCCGGCATCGTGGCAATCGAAACGCATTCACCTGCGCTCTGATCAGCTATTTCGGTGAATCACCGCTTGCATCGCGTCGGCCAGCGCATGGCGTTCACCCTCCGTTAACCTTTTTGCAGGGGTGTCGTTAACCGCGCCGAATAAGGTGTCCTCTAGGCCAGCACCGGCCTAGAACTTACAGTCACTTTTATGAAGTCAACCCTCGAAAGGGATATCTGTGAATTTCACGCGTTTTGGCCGACCCGCGGTCATCGCCGTCGTCGCCGCTCTCGCACTGTCTTCCTGCGCCGCGAACGAAGGTGGCGCGCCGGAGTCTGGCTCCGACAGCGCCCTCACCGGCACAATCAACGCCGGTGGTGCATCGTCTCAGGGTTCAGCCCAGGAAGCCTGGATCGCCGCCTTCCAGACGTCTAACCCGGACGTCACCATCAACTACGACCCGTCCGGTTCCGGCGCGGGTCGCGAAGCCTTCATCGCCGGTGGATCTGACTTCGCGGGCTCCGACTCGTACCTGAGCGACGATGAGCTCGCCGACACCTTCGGTTCCTGCGCAGCGGACACCACCGCCGTCAACCTGCCCACGTACATCTCCCCGATCGCCGTGATCTTCAACGTCGACGGGGTCGACGACCTCAACATCGACGCCGACACGCTGGCCAAGATCTTCGCCGGCACCATCACCACGTGGAACGACCCGGCACTCGTCGCGCTGAACGAGGGCGTCACGCTGCCGTCGACCGCGATCACCGCCGTGCACCGCTCAGACGACTCGGGCACGACGAAGAACTTCGCGGACTACCTCGGCCAGAACGCGCCGACGGTGTGGACCGAGAAGGCGTCCGACACGTTCCCGTTCCAGTCCGGTGAAGGTGCCCAGGGCACCTCGGGCGTCGTCGACGCCGTCACCAACGGTAAGGGCACCATCGGCTACGCCGACGCCTCGCGCGCCGGTGACCTCGGAGTCGCCAAGCTCAAGGTCGGTGACGAGTTCGTCACCTACAGCGCCGAAGCCGCCGCCGCCGTCGTCGACGGATCGCCCCTCGTCGAAGGCCGCGAATCCAACGACCTCGCGTTCGACCTGAACCGCACGACCACCGACCCGGCGGAGTACCCGCTGGTTCTGGTCAGCTACGCGATCATCTGCACCGAATACGCCGACGCCGCCCAGGCTGAGCTCGTCAAGGCCTACGTCGGCTATATGGCCAGCGCCGAGGGCCAGGCCGAAGCGGAAGCATTCGCCGGCGCCGCACCGATGACGACCGACCTGCAGGACAAGGTCGCAGCGATCCTCGAGACCGTCAAGTAGCACCCCGCATCACCGCTTCTCAGCTGCCCGATTCGGCGCTCGCATCGCTTGCGAGCGCCAGGTCGGGCAGACTGGGGTTTGTGGCCTGTGACATGAACCTCTTCTTACCCGCTTTCGCCCTTACCCTCCCAGGGAGATTCACGGCATGACGACTGCAATAGGGCGCCCCGCGCTCAAGGCCAAGGAACGCCCCGGCGACCGCATCTTTTCCACCAGCACGATCGTGGCCGGCAGCCTCATTCTGGCGATCCTCGCCGCCGTCGCCGCGTTCCTGCTCGTCGAGAGCCTGCCGGCCTTCATAGCCGACCCCGATGAGTTCAAGGGCGACGCCACCAACTTCTGGTCGTATGTCGGGCCGCTCGCGTTCGGCACACTCTGGTCGGCATTTCTCGCGCTGCTCATGGCCGTGCCCGTTGCCATCGGCATCGCGCTCTTCATCTCGCACTATGCCCCCCGCAAGCTCGCGCAGGGCCTGGGCTACCTGATCGACCTTCTCGCCGCCGTGCCGTCCGTGGTCTTCGGTTTGTGGGGCATCGGCGTGCTCGCCCCGCTCGTGCGGCCCTTCTACAAAAACCTGGTCGAGTGGTTCGGTTGGTTCCCGCTCTTCGCCGGTCCGGTCTCCGGCACCGGCCGCACGACCCTGACGGTCGCCATCGTGCTCGCCGTCATGATTCTGCCGATCATCACCGCGCTCTCCCGCGAGGTCTTCCTGCAGACCCCCGTGCTCTACGAGGAAGCCTCGTTGGCTCTCGGTGCCACCCGGTGGGAAATGATCACCATGGCCGTGCTGCCCTTCGGCCGAGCCGGAATCATCTCCGCATCGATGCTCGGCCTCGGCCGCGCCCTGGGCGAAACCATGGCCGTCGCCATGGTGCTCTCACCGAGCCGGGATGTCATCTTCCAGCTCCTGACCTCACAGAACCCGACTACGATCGCCGCCAACATCGCCCTCAACTTTCCGGAGGCGAACGGCATCGGCGTCAATATTCTGCTCGCGACGGGCCTGGTGCTCTTCGCCATCACGCTCGTGGTGAACATGACAGCACGCGTCATCATCAACCGCCGCAAGGCATTCTCCGGAGCGAACTGATGAGCCTGACCAATACGGCCGCGGCCTCGCCCCTGACGAACTCCCTCACCGCGGGTAAGCTCCCCCGGCACTCCTCACTCGCCGTGCTCCTCGGCAGCTGGGTGGTCGCCGGGGCGTTCTTCTTCGTGCTGATGCTCTCCGGCGCCGCCGAAGGCTTCAACATCGTCGGAAC
>Ga0136639_10000036_pt1 | contig 40384 bp, 43 predicted proteins | sample AntDrymUQ8592106_2_FD_113739 | JGI IMG/M metagenome (GOLD analysis project Ga0136639, IMG submission 113739) | Polar desert sand microbial communities from Dry Valleys, Antarctica - metaG UQ859 (21.06) | ecosystem: Environmental > Terrestrial > Soil > Desert | place: Antarctica: Dry Valley...
AAACGCACCGCGGTAGGACCAAGCAACACCACCTTGTCGCGAAAGAACTCGCCGCCGCCAAAATTCCTTTGCCACACATCCTCGATAAAAATGCCCGCCAGGCTTTCCGGCGCATAAATGCCGCCACCGCCGCTTTCTACCCGGCTGGCAAAACGCAATTCCTGTTCTCCGCCAGGAACCGATTCCCCAAGCGCCAATAACACCTGTCCGCCAAGGGAATACATCGGCACCTCACCCGCACTGCCCGTACCGGTAAGCTCCTCGCCCACCGTGGTCCTAAAGCGCGCACTGCGCACAAGTCCGTCCACCGAGTCCGGATAGAAATTCACAAATCCGCAGCGCGTCTCCCCCTTGTCCCCATTGTCCCCCAAAAACTCCGCTACCGGCTCGATTAACAGCAACCCGTCCACGTCGTAGCTCAACACGTTGGCAAGCACCACTCGCTCACGGTGGCGCGCGATGGCCGCCGCTAACGCATCATCCGCTTCCGCATCGCTCGGCTCGGAAAATACCACATCGATGACGATAAGTTTTGCTCCCGCTTCGGCCAAGCGCTCAATCGCCGCCGCCCACACCCGCCGGTCCCACGGAAAACGCTGGCCCATCCGCTGCAGCGTGTCACTGCCCGCCACCTCCTCCGGTGCCGCCTGGCTGAGTGTTAAACTCGCGTCGTCAATTCCCAGCAGCACAAGATCGTCCCGCTGCGGCGGGCCGCCGCTGTATCGGATGAGCCGGTCACTCATCGCGCGGTCCGAGCGCTCCACCAAAGCCGCTCCCGGGCCAAACCACCCGCAGGCCAGCGCCGCAACTGCCACCCCGCCCAACCCAACAAAAAATTTCCCCCGGTGCTGGCGCGGCGATGAAATCAAACTTGCCTTCACAAAGGGCGAACCATAGCCTAACAAACGCCTCAAGCCAAGCCCCATCCATGAAAGCCCTAACGCTAGCGCTCCTGTTACCCGCGACGGCCGGCGCGGACGTGTTGACTAACCTCAGCCCATTCCTAACTTCCTCGGTTCCCGGCTTCACGCCGGAGCGCGCCTTCAACGACCCCGCGCCTACCCCCTTCTCGCCCGGCGACTCCGACCTCGGGGTCCAACATGTCTTGGGCAGCTACCGCGGCCTGCCGCCTGTTGACTTCACCTTTGAGCTCAGCGGCAACTTCACCGACAACGCGCCGGGCGACTTGATTGAACCGAATGGCTCGGCCTTTTTCCTTGCCGCGCAACTGGCGGCCGACTGGCGGCCACGCCTGGCGCGCGGATGGTTTGCCGACCTTGGCGTGAGCCAGGAATTCCTGCGCTTTGAGGGCAGGGATTCGGCGGATTTCGAAAACTTCCAACCTCACATCGGGCTGGCCAAGTCATTCGCGGATCTCGACGACTTGGTTTTCTACGCCCGCTATGAATACCAGCGACTCACCAGCGGCAGCTGGGAGGCGCGCGACTACGCCGCCCAACGGCTCCGCGCCGGCCTGCAGAAGGCCTTGCTCGTTACCTCGCGCCAGCAACTCTCCGCCTCCCTCGACGCCGCCTTTAACCTCTCCGCCAGACCCCTGCTTCTCGAGCACAACTCCTACAGCGCGGAACTCAACTACACCTGGTGGATGAGCGACCGCCTCGCCGCCACCGTCTCATGGTGCGCCTCGAAATGGGATTTCTCTAACGGCCCGCGCGAGGACTCGCGCCACATCGCCGGTCTCGAACTGACCTGGCGCCTCGCCGGCGAGACACGGCTGAGTACAAACATCTTCTACACCAACCACGACTCTAACACCCCCTCGGGTGCCAACGACCGCCAGGCATGGCAAACCGGCCTGGGCTTCGGCTTCAACCACACGTTCTAACACCATGAACAAGCTCATCATTCTCCCCCTGGGTCTCCTTGCGGCGGCCGGAGCGGCCCATGGCGACGGGCTGCGCTCAGCCACGGTGACCAAGGCAATCAACAGCGTGCAAGTTTACCCCGCGGCACAGACCGCCCATGCGGCGGCAGATGGCGAGGTGGTTGCCGCGCCCTCGCGGGTCCAGACCGGGCGCCAGTCACGTGCGGAGCTGACATTTCCGGACCTAACCATCACGCGGCTTGGCCAGAATTCCGCGTTCAACCTACGTGCTGAGGGGCGCGACATTGAGCTCAAGCAGGGCACGGTGCTCTTGCAGGTGCCGAAGAATGCCGGCGGGGCAACGATTCGCACCGCCACGGTGACGGCCGCCATCACCGGAACAACCCTGATGTTTGAATACAGCCCGGAGAAGTGGATCAAGCTTCTCACCCTCGAAGGCACCCAGCACCTCTTCATCAAGGGCATCAAAGAGCCCATCGCCATCCCCGCGGGAAAGATGCTCATGATGCACCCCGACGCCAAGGTCGCCCCGGCCCTCATTGAGGTGGACATCGACAAAATCCTCAAGACCTCCCCGCTGGCTGGCAACGACTTTTTTGGACCCCTGCCCGAGCCCGCACTCATGGCCATCAAGGCCACCATTGAACGCCAGAAGCAGGCAAAGCGCGACGGCGACCTGCTGCCCACCAACCACATCCTCACAGGCTCAGGGCAGCGCCAGGCCGGCGCGATCAACGACTCCACGGTCTTCGACGCGGTGCCCGAGCCCAACGAGCAGCAGGCACCTTAGATGCACGGCTAGCCCCAGACAAGCAAGCCCACATAGGCCGCCTTGCACGCGAGGTGAAGTCCTTGGTCAACAAGCAGGCCGTAGCGCCCCTCGCCCTTGCCTAGATCAATGAGCCAGTGCAGGCAGAACTCAACCGCGCCCAACATCATGCTGCCCGACACGATCCACACCGCGCCTGCGTGGAGAAGCGAATGGGCGCTTAGAGCCACCACCCAGCTCGACAGGTTGAGCGCCTGACGGCGCACCTTCTCGCGCGCCAGGTAGTCGCCCTGCAGCGGAAAGTCGGCAAGCGCGTGGGCGATTGCGAACGCAAACAGCAATCCGGTCGGTCCGTAGTTGGCAAGCATCATCATCGGGCTCCCCCAACGTTCAGCCGCGCCGCGGCGGCTGACAATCAGGAAAAGCGCCATTCCCAACTTCTAACTAATAACCTTTAACCGCTAACACCCCGCGCCTACCCTCGCCGCTTGCAAACCTCCGCCACCTGCCCGCCCGCGATTGCCGCGATTCTCGCCACCTATCGCCGGTTTGAACAGAAGGTCAGCGGGCTCATGCAGGGGCTCTGCGCCCCGTTCTGCCAAGTCTGCCCGACGCCGTGCTGCCGGGTCGACATCTGCCGCGAGGCCTTCGAGAGCCCATTCTTGCGCCAAGTCCACCAAGCCCAGCAGCCCTTTGATGCCAAGCTTGGCTACCTTGGCTGCTCCGGATGCACGCTTACAACCGGCCGCCCACCCATCTGCCATGCCTTTGTCTGCGAGCGCATCATGACCAGCCAGCCTAGCGACGAACGCCGCTACGCCATCGACTGCCTCGGCGACCTTGTCGGCTTCCTTGGCAAACGCGCCTGGCGCGGCCGCCACCTCGTCGAGGCCCTCACCGATGAGGACCTTGGTGCAGCCAACATCGAAAAATTCCACCGCCAGCTCCTCACCGCCGAGGCCGCCTTCCTCATTCTCCACGCCTATCTGGCAGACTCACAACTCCCGTCCCCTGCCGACCTCGCCGTCCTCGCCCACATCCGCATCCGCGCCGATCCTTTTGTCTTCCACTCCTAAGCCCCTGCGAGAAAAAGAAGGCAAGAGCCCGCGCTGGACGCTGGGCGCTGGATTTTGGATTTTGGATTCTGGCCCGCCCAAGCCCAACAATTGACTCTAACCACCGCCTCAGCTAGCCTCCGCCGGTGAAGATGACTCATCTCCCTCCAGCCGCCGCTGCACGGTCGAAGAAAGTTTCCCTCCTGCGGGCCATGCGCATGCCGCTCGCCGCCCTGCTGGCTCTTGGGGCCGTCCACTCGGCCGCGGCGCTGACCTTCGAAGAAGCCGCCGCCAAGCTGGCGAGCGAGGAATTTGCCGAGCGCGAGGCTGGCGAGAAGTTCCTTAGCATGCTCGGAATGGAGCACCTGCCGCGGCTCGAGGCACTGTCGAAGGGTCCGGATCCCGAGGTTGCCTTCCGTTCCCGCCGCGCGCTGCTCTGCGTGCGCCTTGGCTTGGGTCTCTCGCCAGAGGTGGCTAAGAAAATTGCCGATCTGCGTGGCATGAACCCACGCCAGATCAGCGCCGCGATTGATCAACTCCTGGCCACCGATTCCCTCGGGCTCATCCCTCTGGCTGGCCTCCACACCGAGATGCTCACTAACGTTCCCGCCTACGCCCACCTCCACTCCGAGTCGCGTCAGAACCTCTGCGCGGCCCTCAGCGCAACCGCCGCCTTGCAGACCCAGCCAATTGACATCTCCCAAATCCATCCGCAAAACTATCACGCCGAAACCCTTGGCCTTCTTGCTGCCGGCTTTTCCCAACGCCACCGCCACAACCTTTCACCCATCCTCCCGGTTTATTCCGCCTGGCTCGCCACGCGCCCGGAATTGCGTGCCCTTCTTCCCGACTCAGCCATCCCGCTTGAGCTTGCACGCATCCAAGCAAACTTCCCTGGCCCCCTGCTCCAACCCGGCGATGCCAAAAAGCACATCGCCCAACTCCTCGCCTTGGCCAACTTATTCCCTCTCCCATCCCCCCAACACAAAGCCGTCCTCGCTGGCATCACCGAAGTGCTGCCCTCCAGCCCGCACTTCCCCATCGAGTCCCTTGAGCTCGACCAAGGCATCACCCTCCTTGCTGCCCTGCAGGACAACTGGAACCCACAATTGGACATCACCCTCTATGAGCGCTTCCGCCAGCGCTTCCCGCACGCCGTCCCCGCCAAAAACACCACCCTGGAGGTGACCTATCTGATAGAAAAGGAGGGCGTCAACGCCGCGCTCGCCCTCGCTCTCCAACAGGATAACACCCACGCCGCATTCTGGCTCGGCACCTGGCTGCAGGCCAATCCGGAAAAAATCCCCAACCCGCTGAAAATCCCGGCTTTCGTCAAGGAGGAGCGCCGCCAGGAAGTTCTGCGCCCCTTCATCAATGCGCTCGTGCCCCTGCGCACCCTCGCGGAAATGGAAGCCAATCCCAAGGCCATGGCCGCCTGCCAGACTCTCTTGGCGGACGATGAGTGGCTCGAGGCGGCCCTCAAGGCCAACGTCGCGCTCCCCTTCTTTTTCCACTGGATCCGCCAGGGCACGCTCGACACCGCCATCTCCAAGCACCTCGCCGGCAGCACCGACCGTCTGCGCGCCCTCGGCCGGCTGTTAGTCACCAAGCCCGAGTCCATGGCCTCCATCAACCCGGCACACCAAAGCCCGCTCGACCTCCAGCGCATCCTCCTGGGCATGCTCGAGCAACCGCTCCAGCGCCCCGTCGCCAAGCTCGTCTTTGCGCAGGCCGACGAGTGGCTCAAACTCTATCCTGACATGTTGCGCACCAACGCCTTCCGCTTTGACATCCCACGGGCCGAGAGCCTCTCGGCTAACGGCTCAGAGATCCTCAAAAACCTCCTTAGCCTCGCCCCCAAGTACTCCGCCGCCTTCGCTAAGGACGACCCCGCATACCTCGCCCTGCTGCGCTCCCTCAATCGCTTCTCGCTGGAAGCACAAACTTTCCCCACCACCTCCCTAACCGCAGAGGAAGGCTACCTGTTCTTCAGCACCTTCGCCGCCACCCCCGCGACGGAAAAAATCTTCGCAGAGCGCTACGAGGCATTCCGCATGCGCCACTCCAAGGCGCGCTCGGAGCCGCATTGATGGAGGGCCGGGAGTCGGCGGCCGGGGCGCAGTTAGCTGGCCATGGCCGGGGCATCCCCCTAGCATTGGTGCATGCAGAGCTTCCTAACAACCCTGGCCCGCCTCATGGCGGCAAAGCGCCTGCCGGCTTTGATGATCGGCGGCCACGCAGTGACCGCTCTTGGCCATCCGCGGGCCACCTATGATCTGGATTTGCTGGTTCCACGCTCTTCGGTGCAACGCTGGCGCGACGAGCTTGCCAAACTCCATTACCGTCTCTTTGCCGAGTCCAACAACTTCCATCAGTTTGAGCCCTCGCCCGACCTTCCGCTGCCGCCCATCGACCTGATGCTCGTTGACGACGAAGTCTTCGATGTCCTGGAAAAATCCAAGGTCAACTCGATCCCCCTTGCCACGCCGGGAGTCACCGCGATGATCGCGCTCAAACTCCACGCCATCCGCCAAGCTAGCCGCCAAGATCCGGCGCAAGACTGGTCGGACGTCTGTGCCCTGATCAAACTCCATCAGCTCACTCTCGACGACCCCGAGTTTTGCGCTATCGTCCTCAAGCATGGAGGAGAAACTGCCATCCAGCGAATCCAACAAGCCCTCCCTGGCTGACCTTGACTTCCCCACCGGCGAGGGCCCGCTGCCCCACCCGCCACGCTTCCTCGATCCGCGCGCAGTCGCCAACCACTTCGCCCCTCTCCTGCAAAACTGCCCTCCTCCCGAACAACGCTGGGCCAGCAAGGCCCACTCCACACCCTTTCCTGGATTATAAAGAAACACTCGGGAAGCTCCCCTCCTCCCTAAAAGCGCTTCTTCCTCCCAGCCCTTCTCCGCTCTCCGCCCACTTCCTCTCACCTCATGCACGTCGAAAAAGTAAAATACGTCCTCTGGGCCGCCGACTGGCAGCGTTGCGTGAAATTCTATCAGGACCTGTTTGGCGCGGCTGTTAGCTTCGAGTCGGAAGTCTGGAGCGAGCTGACGATTGCCGGCTCGACCCTTGGCATCCACGGCGGCGGCGAGGGCAAGAGAACCTGGACCGGGCTCTCCTTCCAACTCGACGACCTGCGCGAGGGCATCCTCCGCCTCGCCGTGTGCGGCGGCGCACTGACCCGCGAGCCCAACGACACCCCGGAGGATCCCCTCCACCTCGCCATGTGCGTCGACCCGGAAGGCAACGAGTTCATGCTCACCCAGCGCCGCTGAAAATCCGCCGGCCTCCCTTTCACTCTTTCCCACTCACCGGCTCCGCCAGAATCTTGCGCGCCATCGCCTTGCGCGCCGCACGCAAGCGGCTCACCAGCCACACCGTCGTCACTGCGCAGCTGACAAGCCAAAAGTAAAACGCCCGCGGCACCGCCAGGGCAATCGCGTCAGGCAGCCCCCCAAGCCCAAGCACGCTCGCCGGCGCGTACAGCGGCAAGCTCAGCGGCGAAATGCCTATCAGCCACGCCGCCATCGCCAGCAAACGGTCGCTGCTCGCCCCTAGCACCGCTCCGACCATCAGCGGCACCGCACCCAGGAATATCGCCGCCATCCCCACGCTGCGCCCACCCTTGAACTCCATGAGCACCTGGACTCCCACTCCCGCAGCTAACATCACCAGCGCGTAGATCCCCAACACCTGCACCGGCACCAACTGCCCCGGAAACCACCGCGACTCAACCAGCCCGCGGGTGAACAAAAACCACCCGCACGCCCCAGCAAGCGCCATGACCACCACAAACCAAAACCCGCTCGCCGAGTCCGCCAGCACTCCGATCGAGCCCTCACCTCGCTTGCGCGCCCGCCGCCACCCGCTGACCTGCCGCTCTGGCGTCGGCGTGATCAAGCCTCCCAGCACTAACAGCAGCCCCAGCGTTACCACCCCGTAAATCCCTGCCATGATCAACGCCTCGCTCCCGGTCGGATCCATCTTCACCCCTCGACCAAATATCCTCACCCCCCCTGAGGGAAACAACTCGCCGGAATCCACCGTGGGCAACGCATTGCCTAACAGGAGGACCTGGATCCAGACGAAGAATCCCGTCGCCCACACCTTGCCTAACAAATTCGCCTCGCTCCTCCGCCACTTGCGGCAGAGCATCACCAGAAAGGTGAGAATCAGCCCGCCCTGGGAGAAGAGCGTGAATACCAGCTCGGAGAGCCCAAGGTTGAAGAACTTCACCTCGGGGGCGAGGCGCGCCACGGTCTCAAGCATCGCCTTGATGTTGTCGGGCAGCATGCCGGGCCGGCTTTCCATGAATACCGGCGTGATCGTCAGGTACTTGAAGAAAACCAAGCCGAACTTGGCCATCTGCGGCACGCCCGTGTACAGGCTGAACACCAGCCCGATGGAGGCAAGGAAGGCCCACCGCCGGTTGCGCACCACGGTGCCGGTCAGCAACCCTGTTAGGTGGTAGAGCAGCGTGGAGCTGAACAACGCGGTGTAGAGCGGCACCCAGACGCTCGCAGGAACCTGCCCCTGCCACAGCGCCCAGGCAGTGAAGGGAAGGGTCGCGAAAAACATCAGGTACTCGCGCACCGGCAGGCCAAACAGATAGCCTAACACCTTGGCCAGCGGCGACATGGGGACCAGCCGCTGATAGTCGATGACTCCCTCGTCGCGCTCCGCGGTCATGCCACCGGCGACCTGGGCGGTGCCGAGGATGAACAAAATCACCGCCTGCAGCACAAACAAGGGGATCAACGCCGCGCGCTCCGCATCAGCCACCCCAAGTTGCCCACGGTACAGGCTGAGCGAGCGAAACATGAAAAACACAAAGCCGCTGATCAAGACCGTGATGAGCAGCGCCACCCCCAGCCCCCGCAGCCGCAGCCGCGAACGACAGTAGCGCCGGAAAATCGGATTCCCGAAAATGTTCCAAGCCGAATGGTTCACCGGCGCTTTGCTCCGTTCTGTGCTCATGCCCGTCGGTTGTTAGCTGCCACCTCTACCAGAATGTCTTCAAACGACGCGCGCCGCTCTTCAAATGCCCGCAACCGGATTCCCTGGCCCAGCAGCCCCTCTATCAGATCCGCCTGCGCCCCATCCGTCCCATCAAAGCCAAACATCACCTGCTGGCCCTCCACCCGCAGCCCCTGCACCGCCGCCTGCGTGCCCAACCACGCCGCCGCCTCCTTCGGCCCCGCCAACGCCGTCACAATGAGCGTCCGCTCCGTGCTGCCCAGCTGCGCGCGCACCGCATCAACGCTGCCCGACGCTAACAACCGCCCGCGGTTCATCACGCACAGCGACGTGCACATCTCGGCAAGCTCGCTCAAAATATGCGAGCTGATGAACACCGTCGCCCCGCCAGCCGCCAGCTTGTTGAGCGCAAGGCGCATGTCGCGCCGCGCCAACGGATCCAGCCCGCTGGCCGGTTCGTCAAGAATCAGCACCCGCGGCCGGTGCAGCAGCGTCTTGGCTAACACCACCCGCTGCGTCTGCCCGCGCGACAGCGCCTTGCACCAGTGGTTGCGCTCCGCGCTTAGCGCCACCTCCTCAAGGCACTCCGCGACCCGCTCGCGCCGCTGCGCCCGCCCCCCAAGCCCATACGCCGCCGCATGAAAATCAAGAAACTCCCACACCCTCAAATCCCCAGGCACCGGCGCCAAATCCGGCATGTACCCAATGATGCGCCTCGCCTCCTCAATGTCCTCAAGGATGTCCACACCATCCAAATTCACCTCGCCGTACGTCGGCTCCATCAGCGTCGTGAGCACCCGAAACGTGCTTGTCTTGCCCGCTCCGTTCGGCCCCACCAGCCCGAACACCTCGCCGCGCGGCACTGTTAGCGTCAGATCGTCCACCGCGACAAATTCCCCGTAGTCCACCCGCAGCGAGCGGATGTCTATGGCCGGAGTGGGCGTGGCGGTCATCTGGACGGGGTTGTGGTGTTAGTCCAGCAGATCATCGCCGTTCCAGTCGGCCGGCAGCGTCAGGCCCATGGCCTCGATGCTCTTCGCCGCCTCGTCGCGGCGGGCCTCCTGGGCCGCCTGATAGGCCTCGCGCTGATCGGGCTTCATCACCCGCAGGACTGCCTGTTCGTGGTCGCTCACCTTGCCCCCGCTTACGCCCTCAAGGGCAAGTGCCGGATCATAGTCTCGCGAACTGCGCACCATGAGGTTGTATACCTCCCCCCGCTGGCTTTCGTCCAAGGCAACGATCCCGTCCAACTGCGCCACCTTGCGGTCAGCCTCCTGTTGGATCCGCTCTATCCGCTCGGCGCGCCGCTCGCTGTTGAATTCCGCCAACTTCCCGCCGCTGAGCGTGCGCTGCATGAACTCATCCAGCCCGTCATCCGGCCGCACATCCCGCGATGCCTTCATCAAATCCTCCAGCCGCGTCCCGTCCTGCTCCACCAGCGCCGTCCACCTCCGCGCGTCCTCCTCGGACTTCTGCTCAAACCACGCACGCAGCGACTCGCGCTGCTGGGGTGTTAGATCATGCTTGCGCGTTAGCTCGCCTGTTAGCTCCTCAATCGCCCGGTTCTGGTCGCGCACCCGCATCCGGTCCAACAACGGCGCGAGGTCGCGCAACAGCGGTTGGCTGGCACGGAACACATCGTCCGGGGTCACCGGACGGCCGTCGCGGATGTCCTGGGCAAGCGTGCGGGCCTGATCGCCAAAGGTCTTCCCGGGCCGCTCGCGGCGGCGCGGGTCGGCAGCCTCCAGCGCGCTGATCCGGCTTTGCGCTCGCTTCAAATCAAGCTCGAGCTTCTGCGCGCGCTCCTCGGGCGAGCCCGCCGCTCCGGGCATGCTCTGCTCAAACAGGGTGGCACCCAGCGCCCCGGCAACAAGGCCGCAGACCAGGGGGATGACGGATCGAAGAATGCTGGCTGCCGACATAGGGTTACTCTTGATGGTTAGCCTAGCATGCCGCCACAGCAATTGTTACCAAAGTCTTCTTTCACCCCAACAAGCGCCCCAGCGCCGCCGGAACAACTTCCAACAGCGCGACGAGCACCTCGGCGCGAAACTCGCGCGGAAACAACCACGGCAGCGGCAGTAAAATCGAAAGCGCTGTCAGCACGCGGCGCAGCAAGAGCGGCCAGCGCGGAAAATCCAGCCCGGCCATGAGCCCGTAAAACATGAAGCACAGCGTCGGCAGACCATAACCGGCCCGCACCGGCACGCTGATGGCCACTTCGTGCAGCAGGCCCGAGACGACAAACACCCCGAACACGGCGCCCCTAACACCCAGGATGCCCTCCAGCGGCCGGCCCACGGCAAGGCCCATCATGTGCGAGTAGCCGAGGTTCCAGCGCCGGGCCCAGAACTCCGCCGGACATGCGGCTCCAAACGGATTGCGAAACAGCGGCTTGACCGGCACCCCGGCAAGCCGCCACGCCCCCGCGAGCACCCGCAGCGCCCCGAAGTGAAACCCCACGCTCATCGGCACAAACAAGGCCCACACCGAACGCCAGCCCGCCGCATGGACGCCAAGCGCTACCAACGTGCCGGCCAGCATCAGCAAACCACCCTCAACCATCAGCCGCCCGCCGGCCAGCCCCTTGCTCTGCCGCGCGAAAACCCCCGGATCCATGCCAAACCACAGCAGCCCAAACGCCAGGTGGCGCCACCGTCCGAGCCGCCGCTCCCCGCCCCGGCTCCACTCGATGTAAACCAACCCCTTCATCCCCGCTAGCAGCGTCACGCACAGCCCAACCATCCGCGCGAGGGACCCCGAGGTTGTTAGCATCTGCCCGGCTAACAAAATTGCGGCCCCCGTCAGCAGCCACGCCCCCGCCCGCCCCCACGCCCGCGGCACCCTGGCCAGCCCCGCGTGAGCGCAAACACGGCCGCCACCAGCAACCCAATGCCGGCCCAGATGGTCATGCAGGCACCCCCGCAAGGTTGAACCACAGCGCCAGCGCGTAAACCCCCGTCAAACTCACAAACAACAGCCCCAGCGCCTGCTTGGCCCACCACTTCCAACCGTCCGCGGCAATGTCCCGCGTCTCAAACCCAGCCAAATGCAGCGCCAAGCGCACGCCCCACCACGCCGTGACAAATCCGCACACCGCCGCGGCAAGCCCGCCACCACCTAACAGCCACTCCGGCGCCAGCAGCGTCAACAGCCCGAAGGCCAGATGGCTTGTCAAAATATACGCCGCGTAGGTCCAGAACACTTTACGCAGCAAGCCAGGCAATACCGCAACTTGCGCCGGCCAGCCCAACACAATCGGGATCGCCGGGCTTGCCGCCACCAGCACCAGCTGGCCGGCTCCGGCCAGACGCAGCAGCCACCCGAGAACTTCTTCTGTTAATAAAACGTTCATCCCATCGATCGGTTGTCGCGCGCCCAGGCGCGGGGTTGCAACTCACAGGCCCCCTCGCCCGTGGCGCATTGCGCCGCGGGCAAGGCGTCAAGCGCCCCGGCAAGCTGCGCGTCACTGCGCAAGCGCAACAGCCGCGAGACACTCAGGCGGTTCTGCGAGAGAAGATGCACCGCATTGCGCACCAGCGGCTGGAACACAGGCGCCGCCAAGCGCTGCGACCATCCGCGATACTCCCGCGTCGCCCACAGGCACGTCAGCCACGCTCCCGTCCCCTGCCACCACTGCCCGTCGTCGGCGAGCACCACCACGTCGCGCCCCGCGTCCAACGATCCGATGCCCGGAAACTTCTCCCGCGCACTCTCCGAGGCGAAGTCCACAAACTCCACCACCACCCAGCGCGGCTGCGCCTCAAGCCAGCGGCTAAAACCGCAGCACAGGCCGCAGCCGGGGTCGTGGAAAATCGTCAGCTGGCGGATCATGACACGGAATTGTTAGCGTGGATGGTTCTAACAAGCTAGCGCAGCGTGCCCACCGCGGGCATCGGCGGGGGCATCAGCTCGTAATTGGCGCGCTTGCGCATCTTCGTGAACACCAGAAGGTTGAAGAAGTGCATCCCACCCAGCACTAGCAGCACCACGCCCAGCTTGCTGCTGAGCGCCTCGAAGATCCCGCGCACCTCGACCACCTCGTCCCCGAGCTTCAGATAGAGCGACACAAACCCGAAGTTCACCAGGTAGAACCCGACGACCAACAGTTGGTTGACGCTCTCGGCGATCTCCGCGTTGCCGTGGAAACAGTCTATCAAAAAGACCTTGCCGTTGCGGTGCAGCGTCTTGGCCACCCACACCGTCAACGGCAGGGCCAGGGCCAGGTACATTCCATAGGTGATTACCGTCGCGTTCATCTTGTTTGGGGTCTTGTTGTTTTGGTTATTATCGTTGTTTCAGGAAAAAATGAAAAGATGGCCGAAAAAAAGGGGGACCGCCCCCCGCTGCACTTCAGCCCAACAACTTCGCCGCCAGCTGGATGGCGAAGCCGTGCTTCATGCCGGAAACCTTGTCGGCCATCTTCGCCGCAAAGCCGGCAAACTCCTCAAGCTGGCAAATCTGCTCATAGAAGGCGCGGCCCTCGGGCGTGCGGATCTCCGCGCTGTAATCGGCACAGCGCTTGAGCAAGGCCACGGCAGGCTCAAGCTCGCGCCGCTTGCGCTCGCGCGCCACGATGGTGAAAATCTGCCACACGTCCTTCTCGGCCTCGAAGAAATCCCGCCGCTCGCCCATCCTGACAACCACCTTGATCAGCCCCCAGGCAACCAACTCCTTGAGGTTCGAGTGGGCATTCCCGCGGCTGATCGACAGCTCCTCCATCACCTCGTCGGTCGAAAGCGCGCTGGCCGAGGTCATCAGCAGCGCATGGATCATCGCCATGGTCCGGTTGATCCCCCACTGCGTCCCCAAGGCCCCCCACTGCGAGACAAACTCCTCGCGCGTCACCTTGAGCTTCGCGTTGTCCGCAACCGCGGCAGCGCTCAGCGGCTTTTCATTGTGGGTTCCTCCGGCCATGCTTTCACTATTTACTGGAAGTTCGGAACTGGCAAGAACTAAATGTTGGCCTCTTCGTGGCGCGGGTCGCTATCGGCTCAAAGAAGCGCGCCGGATGGGCGGGGCCGCCGGGAGGATGGAGATTCCTAACATGCCCGGGGCACGCCTGCGGGCGGCCTGCTGTTTTGTGCCGCTCTGATTTGCCCGCCGGGCGAATTTTTTTTCCTTTAGCCTAACGCCGCGAGAGTCTCCGATAGGTGGCGATGAACGCCGGCGGCCAACTGATAGTTTTTGAGGGCATTGACGGCAGCGGCAAGTCGACCCAGGCGCGCCTGCTCGCCGAGACGCTGCAGGCCCGCGGCCACCGGGTGGTTTTCAGCCAGGAGCCGACGCAAGGCAAGTGGGGCCGGATGGTGCGCGACTCCGGGATCACTGGCCGGCTTTCTCCCCAGGAAGAGCTTGACCTCTTTCACCAGGACCGCGCCGAGCATGTCACCAACCTCATTGCCCCCGCCCTGGCCCGCGGCGAGACCGTCATCCTCGACCGTTACTACTTCTCCACCATGGCCTACCAGGGAGCGCGCGGCTTTGATCCAGCCATCCTGCGCGCCATCAACGAAGCCTTCGCCCCGCTCCCCGACCTGCTCTTCGTCTTTGATCTGCAAGTCGATACGGCGCTTGCCCGGGTCGGCGGACGCGGCCCGTCCACCGAGTTCGAAAAACGCGACTCCCTGCAACGCTGCCGCGAAATTTTTCTCTCCCTCACCGATGAGCCATTTGCCCAGCTCATCGATGCCACGCAAACGACGGGGCAACTTCACCTCGAAGTACTTGCCACGGTCCACCGGCACTTCCCGCAGCTTGCCGCGCACGCCGAGCAGGGATAAGTCAGCTTGGGTTTCCAGCTCGCGCCTCTAGCGCGAAGCGTCCGCACGGGGTATCCTAGGGAGATGTTTCTCCCTCTCCCATCCCCCTGCTATGAAACTCCCCAGATTCATCCCTGTGTGCGCCGCCGCCATGGCTCTCGGTGCCTGTGAACAAAAAATATCCCAACAGTCCTCCGCCGCGCCCCCTCCCGGGCCGCTCGCCGAAATCGTTTCCACCCACCCACAAACACCCCACGCCGCCCCGCCCGCGGCTCCCGCCGCCCCACCCGCCGCCGCCGAAGTGGCCGACCCCTTCGAGCTCTTAGACCGGGCCAAGGCCAAGGCCAAGACCCCAGCCCCGGCGATGAACTTTGACGATGTCCAGAAGGATGCCGTCCGGCGGGCCCGCGAACTTCGCGCCGAATCCGACCGGGTGCGCGAGACCCTCTGAAATCGCGCAATCGCCCAAGGCTTTGCAGGCCAGTCCTGCAAAGCCTCCTTTCCCTCGCGGATGGCGGAAGATCAGGAACCCATCGCAGCCAAAATCTCATCCGGCGCGCCCATTGCGCCGCCATCGAAGTCCCCGCGCGAGGCCTTCAGGGCAAATTTCTCCACATCAATCTCCTTGCGCGTGCGCACGCCCATGCTGCGCAGAAGCGGCAGCGGCGGGCACCAGCCCTGGACCGCATGCTGAAACAGGAACGGCAACACCAAGGCTGGCAGGATCAGCCACTTGCGGCTCACCGTCAGGCCCAGCGCCAGGCCCGTGAAGGCCAGCGCCGAGGCATTCATTTCCAGCCACTGCTCAATGTCGCGCTCGCCGTCGAGTTCCTCAATGCGCCGAGTCAGATCCTGGTCGGACTTGCTGGAGTACTCGCGAATGCGGGCGTCCATTTCGGCGTCAATTTTGCTGTTGATCGGGTCAGGGCTGCTGACTCGCACTCTATCAATCATGTTCATGGTTTTGGGGGGGTGCGGCACGCTTGCCGACTTCCCACCCATACCACCGCACCGGGTGTTTTTCACCCAGCGCCTGTAAAATCCACCGTTTGGGGTTCTTAGCGGTCCACCCGCGCCGAGCCGCCGCCGACAAGCTTCTTGACCTCGTCCAACGTGGCCATCGTCGTATCGCCCGGCGTCGTCATGGCCAGCGCACCATGGGCCGCTCCGTACTCGACTGCCTTGCCCGCGTCGTTGAATTCCATGAAGCCGTAAATCAAGCCGCTGGCAAACGAGTCGCCCCCACCTACCCGGTCGTAAATCTCTAGGTTCTTCCGGTGGGTCGCCTCGTAAAATGCCCCGCCATGCCACGCAATCGCGCCCCAATCGTTGTTACTCGCTGAGTGCACGTCGCGCAGGGTCGTTGCCGTGGCTTGGAAGTTTGGAAAGGCGGCAACCGCCTTCTTGATCATCCCCTTGAACTGCTCAACCTCGATGCCCGTGATCGTTGCGTGCAGCCCTTCGACCTCAAACCCCAGACAAGCAGTGAAATCCTCCTCGTTGCCGATCATCACATCGACGTACTTCGCCACCTCCCGGTTGACTTCCTGCGCCTTGGCGTGCCCGCCAATGGACTTCCACAGCGACGGCCGGTAGTTCAAGTCATACGAAACAATCGTCCCGTGCTTCTTGGCCGCCTTGCACGCCTCGATGACCAGCGCCGCAGTGGTTTCCGAGAGCGCGGCAAAAATCCCTCCCGTGTGGAACCAGCGCACACCCCGCCGGCCAAAAATATCCTCCCAGTCCACGTCGCCCACCTTCATCTGGCTAGCGGCTGTTAGCCCGCGGTCGCTCGTCCCTTTCGCTCCGCGGAGGCCAAATCCACGCTCCGTGAAGTTCAGCCCGTTGCGCACCTCGCGGCCAATCCCGTCAAAATCACGCCACTGGATGAACTTCGTGTCCACCCCCCCCTGCAAGATGAAATCCTCAATCAAGCGTCCCACGTCGTTCTCCGCAAAGGCCGTCACCACCGCAGCTCGCTTGCCAAAACAGCGCCGCATCCCGCGCGCCACGTTGTACTCACCTCCGCCCTCCCAGGCCGTGAACGCGCGCGTCGTGCGCACCCGCCCGTCGCCTGGATCCAGCCGCAACATCACTTCTCCAAGCGAGACGATGTCGTACTCACAGCTCTCCGCGGATTTGATCTCTATGCCCATGCCATGTTTTTTGTTGGAGGATTGTTGTTGTTGGAAATTGTTAGCCCCGCGCCCTCAGACCACGCCGTTGGCGCAGGCAATCTCGCCCGAGCCGTTGAGAAAGTTCACCAGGTTCTCCACTGCCTTCATCGCCTGCCGCGGCACGCTCTCGAAGGTCCGCGAGCCGATGTGGGCAGTCACGATTGCCTTCGGATGGGACAGCAGCGGATGGTCGGCCGCCGGCGGCTCCTCTTCCATCACATCAGTCGCATAGCCGGCCAGCCGGCCGGAATCCAGCGCCTCTAAAACCGCAGCGCTGTCCACCAACTCGCCGCGCCCGGTGTTGACGATGACGGCCCCTTCGGGCAGCAGCGCAAGCGTCTCGCGGTTGACCAGGTATCTTGATTCAGCGCTTAGCTTGGTGTGCGGGCTCACCACATCCACGTTGCCAAACAAACTCTCAAGCGTGTCATGGCGGATGATTCCATGCTCGGCGGCAAACTCCTCGGGCCAGTAGTTGCCAAAACCGTGGACCTCCATCTCGAATGCCCGCGCTCGCTTGGCCACCTCCTGGCCAATCCGCCCCATCCCTATCAAACCAATCCGCTTGCGCCACAGCTCGTGGCCAGTTAGCCGCAGCCACTCGCCGCGCCGCGTCGCGTTAACACTCTCTACCAGGTTCTTGGTTATCGCGAGCAGCAGGCAGAACGTGTGCTCCGCCACCGTCGTGTGGTTCACCCCGGGAGTGAACAGCACCGGGATGGCCATCTCCCTGGTGGTCGCAAGGTCAATCTTGTCCAGGCCGATGCCGTACTTGGAGATGACCTTCAGACGCGGGGCCGACTTCTCCAACACCGCCCGGGTGATCGCGTCGTCGCCGCACAGAAAGCCATCAAAATCCCCGGCGAGCTCCAGCATCCGCGCCTCGCTCAGCGGACCGCGCTCAAGAACAAGCTCGTAGCCCTGGGCACCAAGCTTCGCGTGGTGGGGTCCGGGAGTGTCCTGAAAACTGCAGGTGGTTAGAAGGATGCGCATGCTCATGGGAGTGGCGCGGATATCCCACGCGCCGAATCGTTCGGCAAGCGGGAAAGCCCGTCACACCTCACTTTATGCGCAAGTTGTCCTACAACTTCCGGTCACACCCTGCGCTCGTCTCCAAGCACCTTGGCAAGCTCCGCAGCGATGCCGCCATGCGCTGCGGGAGCAATCGCCGCGGGCACCAAAGCGGCCATGACCATGACCCCCTGCGAGGTTTCCAAGGGGAAAACCGCCAAAGTTGAACCGTGCCCCAGCTTCAAATGCACCGGCGCGGATAGAGCCCCTGCCGCTGCCTCACGGCTCGCGCTGCAGGCCGCGCGCGCAAGTTTGCGGGCAAACTCCCCGCCCTTGGACTGACTCAGGCCGTCAAAAGCCACCTGCCCCTCCTGATCCACCAGGTAAACCTCGCTGGCGCCAAATTCGCTTGTTAGCCAGCCGCAGAAAACCGCCAGCCGGTCAGTTAGAGACGCCGCCGGTGCCTCCGCAGCGGCCACCATCGGGCGCAGGAGGCCAGCTTCACGGGCCCGCTCGCTGGCGCGGGCCAACGCGCCACTCGCCAGATTCGGAACCACGGCCTGGGACTCACCGGCCACGGCTTGGGGCGCATCGGCCACCTCCTGGCTAGCCGTTGGAGCGCCTTGCCACGCTTCCTCGGCCACCTCGGGGCTCTCATCAAGCTCGGCGAAGCCGACGAAATCCGAATCGTAACCGCTAGGGTTAGCCACTGGCGCTGCCGCCATGAGCCCCTCGGCTAGGCGCCGGACCTCGCTCTCGTCCATCCATCCATGCACCGCTCCCATGAGATTCAAGCAATTCCCTCCTGGTAAGAACCCGCCAGCTTGGCATCAAGCTCCGCACGCATCCGCTCAAAGTTCCCCAGCGCCGCCGCTCCATCCTCCATCGCCCCAACCGGCAAGCCCCGCGCGCTGGCACGGATGAACAAATCATCCCGCGGCACCACCGTGCGCAACACCATCCCCTCGGGCAAAATACTCCGCAGCGCCTGCGCCGCGTCACGGCTCTCAGGCAAATTCGCCTGCACCATCGTCAAAACCACCCCAAGCACCCGCAGACGCGGATTCACCGCGCGCATCCGCGTCAGCGACTCCAACATCTTTGGCACCGAGCGAATCCCCAACGGCTCCGCCTGCTGCGCGATAAGCACGCCGTTGGAGGCGGCTAGAACTTCCGCGGTGATGCCGAAAAAACCCGCCGCGGTGTCTACCACGCAGATCTCATATTCAAGCCCGGCCACTCTCTGGAAGAACTCGCTGACCCGCTGCTGGCTGCTGCCATAGCCTCCCGCAGCCACCTCGTAGGAACTCCCCTGTCCCGCTGCGACCAGCGCCAAGGTCGCCAAACGCGTCGGAACCACCAGTCGCTCAACACTCAGCGACGTGTCGCCGAGAAAATCGTAAAACCCCGTCAGGTTGCGTGACTGCCGGGTGAGCGAAAGCCCAACCGATCCCTGCGGATCTCCGTCAACCAGGAGGGTGCGCCTGCCGCTACGGGCAAAGGAATGCGCTAGATTGATTGAGAGGGTGGTTTTCCCAACACCTCCCTTTTGACTCGATACGGCAATGATGATCACAAGCTGCGGCGGAAACTCGCCCGGATCCTACCGGCTGCTTGCCTCACCGGAAGCATTTTCTTTCCAAATCCATGCGCCCAACATCCCCATCCCCCATGCCGCGCTCCTCTCACCCCCCCAAGAGCACCCCAGGTGGCACCACAACCTACTCTCAATTCAACCCCAACTCCAGACCGCGCAGGCCCGCCTCATCACCTGCGCAAAATTGCCCCGCACAATCTCCACGCGCGCCCCTGAACTTTCCTCTAGCCTCAGCGACCGCCTTTGGTCACCTTCATCAGATCATTCCACTTATGACCTCGATCTATCGGCTCCTCCTCCCTGCCATGTTAGGTACCTTGCCCCTCGTGGCAAATGCCGAGACTTTCGTCCTCAAGGACGGCAAGCGCCTCGAAGGCCGCATCGTCGAGGAAACGGCCACCGATTATTTGGTCGAGATCCAAGTAACTCCCACCATCAAAGACCAGCGCCGCGTTTCCAAGCAAGACGTCAGCTCCGTCCTCCGCCCCGACCCTGCCACGGGCGCCTTCGATGAAATCCAAAAGGCCACGCCCGTTCCCGACAACTCCTCGGTTGAACAATACGATGCGCTCCTCGACACGAAGATCCTGCCGTTCCTGAAAAACTTCCCAAAGTCGCCAAAGGCCAAAGAGGTCGCCCAACTCCGCGAAGAAGTGACCCTTGAGCGCAACCTTGTCGCCAGCGGTGGAATCAAACTCAACGGCTCAACCTACTCCGCAGCCGACCGCGAGGCGAACGCCTTCGACATCGACGCATGGCTGACAGCCAGCGACATCAGGGCCAAGGCCCAGCGCGGCGAGTTCACCGGCGCCCTGCGCGCCTTTGAGACCTTCGAGCGCGATTTCTCTAGCAGCACCCACTACCGCGAAACCGCCCAACTTACCGAGCGCATCCTCGGCAGCTACCGCGAAGGAATCCAACAGGACCTAGTCGAGTTAGACTCCCGGGTGGCCGCGCGCGCGCTTGGCCTAACCCGCATCCCGGTTGAGGAACAGCGTCGCTCGCAGTATCTCATTGATGAGGAAAACAAATCATATCTTGCCTTGGTTGAGCGGGAGAAGGCCGGCAAGACCCAGTGGCCAAGCCTCAATCCCTATCACCCAGAGCCGATGCGCGCCACGCTTGCAACCATCGCGGCCAATCTAACCCGCCTAAAGGCGACGGATTTAGACGAAATCATCGACGGCGGCATGGCCTTCCGCAGCGCTTGGCGCAACGCCAGCCAACCAACCGAAGAGGAGGAGTTCAAGACCGTCCTTGCCAACCTGAGGGCCGCCAAGGTGCCTGAGCGCTACATTGAACGCGTTGTCCAACGCGCCCAACTTACCCAAGCCACCACCCCGGTTGCTCCGCCCGCCATCCAAAGCGAGCCAACAGACCCAGCCAACCCGGCGGTGGATACTCCCGCCGACAACACTACCGCGCCTGCCGACAACGAGACCCATCAAGGCGAGATGCCCCCCCCCGCTGGCTCCGCGCCGCCCGCGCCAGAGGCCCCTGCAGCGCCGGCCAAGTGAACCCAATCACGGCCGCCTCGGCATTGACAGAACCCATGCCGAAGCTCAAAACCCTCGGCGCCGCCCGCGGCTAACCGCTCCATACCCGGCCTAACCATCATGCCTGACCGCCGCGCCATCCGCTCCCGCAAAACTGCCGAGACTTCCATTGACCTGAGCATCGACCTGGATGGCTCCGGGGACTCGACGGTTTCCACCGGAATTGCCTTTTTTGACCACATGCTGACGCTCTTTGCCAAGCATGGCCTGTTTGACCTGCAGTTGAAAACCGTCGGCGACATCGAAGTCGACGCCCATCACACCGTTGAAGACACCGGCATCGTCATCGGCGATGCAATCCGTGAGGCACTTGGCTCCAAAGAGGGCATCACCCGCTACGGCCACGTCTATCTGCCAATGGACGAAACACTAACACGCGTGGTGGTCGACCTCAGCAACCGCCCATTCCTGGAGTTCCGTGCCCCGGACAACACCCCGTCGGCACCCAACCTGCCGTTCTCGCTCGTCGAGGAATTTTGCCGCGCGGTCGCCTCGAACTTGCGGGCTAACATCCATGTCGAGGTCCTCTACGGCCGCGACGGCCATCATGTCGCCGAATCAATCTTCAAAGGCCTCGCCCGCGCCCTGCGCCAGGCGGTCACACTCGACCCCCGCGTCCGCGGCATCCCCTCGACAAAGGATGCTCTCTAACTTCCCCGAATGAAGATCGGAGTCATCGACTACGGCGCCGGCAACCTCCGCAGCGTCTGCAACGCCATTCACGCCCTAGGCTATGAATCCCGCGTGCTCGGCTGCGGCGAGGACATCCAGGATGACTTTACCCACCTCGTGCTTCCTGGCGTTGGCTCGTTTGGCGACTGCCTTGGCGAGATGGCCCGCCGTGACCTCTTAGCCCCCTTGCAGGCATGGATCCACGCCGACCGACCGTACTTCGGCATCTGCCTTGGCTATCAGATTCTGTTTGAAGCCAGCGAGGAATCCCCCGGAGTCGCCGGCCTTGGCATCTTCAAAGGCCACGTTCGCCGCTTTGACCCAACTGTCGGAAAAATCCCCCACATGGGCTGGAACTCCGCCGAGGTCACCGACCCGCAGGATCCCGCATGGGCCGGCATGGCCATGCCGCCATACTTCTACTTCGTCCACTCCTTCTTCCCGGTCCCGCTGGATGAGTCGATCATCGCCGCGCGCACTTCCTACGGAGCCCCCTTCGCCTCCATGGTCCGTGCACCCAACCTCTTCGCCGCACAGTTCCACCCGGAGAAAAGCCAGGACGCAGGCCTCAGCCTGATCAAAAATTTCCTCACCTCGACTGGCAAGCCTGCCTAGCAAAAGTCCGCTAGAAGCCCGCGCCTCCGCGGGCGGGTCATAGCCCCGCGGCGCGGAGAAAACCCATGCCGCGGCTTGCCCAACATCGGACTAACTAACGATTGTTAGTTAGTCACGCGCATCGGCATGATCACGTAAAGGAACGCGCTGTCGATGCGGATCACCCCAGGGCTCATCTCGTCGATGAGGTCAAGGTAGACATCGTCCTCCTGCAGGTTCTTCAGCGGCGCCTGGAGGAACTCCGGGTTGAAGGCGATGGCGAAGCTCTTGCCGGTGTAAGCCGCTTCAATGACCTCGTTGGCCTCACCGATGTCGGGCGAGGTGGCAATGACCTCAATCCGGTTCTCGCCGAAGACGAGCTTCACCGAATTGGACTTCTCGCTGGCTAGCAGCGACACGCGACGCACCGTCTCGAGCAGCGCCTCGCGGCCGATCTGCACCCGCTCCTTGGTCTCGCTCGGAATGACCTGGCGGTAGTTCGGATAGTTGCCCTCGATGAGCTTGCTGACTAACAGGCTTCCGCCCACCTCAAAGGACACTTGGCTGTCGCTGAGGCGCAAGATCACGTCGCCCTCGTCGCCCAACAGACGCTGCAGTTCGTTGACCGCCTTGGTTGGAATGATCACGTCGGTCTCGTGGCCGGCGGGGAACTCCAGTTCGTTCTCCACCATCGCCAGGCGCCGACCGTCGGTGGCCACCAGCGTCAGCTTGCCGTCGCGGAACGAGGCGTAAATCCCGTTGAGCACGTAGCGTGTCTCATCAGTGGAAATCGCATACGCGGTCTTGCGAAGGCTGTCCTTCAAGACCGCTTGGGCAATACGAAAGTCCTTGGCGCCCTTGAAGTCAGGCAGCGGGGGGAACTCCTCCTGGCCAAGCCCGATCATCTTGAAAAAGCTCGGCCCGCTGCGAATGCTCGCCACGTTCTTGCCGTCCACGGACACCTCCACCTCGCTCGCCGGCAGCTCCCGAATGATGTTCACCAGGCGCCGCACCGGCAGCGTCGTCCCACCCTCCTTCTCAACTTCCGCCGCCACCGAACCGGTGATTCCAACATCCAGGTCCGTCGTGCTCAGGTGCAGACGGCCGTCCCTAACCACAAGAAGAACGTTTGATAAAATAGGCAGGGTCGCCTTGTTGCTGACGACGTGCTGGACCTTCTGCAGGCCTTCGAGGAACGCTTCCTTGGTAATACGGAACTTCATGTGAGGGAAAAATCAGTGGGCTTACTGTCGGCGGCTAACTTGGCTGTTCGCCCTGCGTTGGCAAGCCTTCTTTGACAATTCCCCGCCATCCGGGAAGTGCCTAACACCTTCTAGCAGTCAGGCCCGTATTCAGCGCCGCAACGAGCTTTCCAACATCCCGAGAACCTCCTTGAGCCCGGCCTCGCTCTGCATCCGCTGGCTGACCTTGCGGCAGGCGTGGATGACGGTTCCATGGTCGCGGCCGCCGAACGCCTCGCCAATCTCCACCAGCGAGCCCTTGGTCATCGAGCGGCTCAAATACATCGCGACTTGGCGCGGGAAGGCAATGTTGGCCGGCCGGCGGCGACTGGTCATGTCCGCCAGGCGCACGTCAAAATGCTCCGCGACAACGCGTTGGATCGCATCCACGGTCACCTGCCGGGTGGCTTCCTCGCGCAGAATGTCGCGCAGCAGGTGCTCGACGCGCTCAATGGTGAGGCACTCCCCTGCCAACGAGGCGAAGGTGGCCACGCGCATCAGGGCCCCTTCCAGCCGGCGCACGTTGCTGCGGATTCGCTCCGCAAGGTAGCGGATGATCGAGTCATCAATCGTCACGTGCCACTCGTCCATCTTGCGGCGCAAAATGGCAATCCGGGTCTCCACCGCGGGCGGCTGCAGCTCGACGGTTAGTCCGCACTCGAATCGCGAGACCAGGCGTGGCTCGAGGTTCTTAATATCGCACGCTGGCCGGTCACTGGTGAGCACCACCTGGTGGCGCCCGTCCAAGAGCGTGTTGAACGTGTGGAAAAACTCCTCCTGCGAGCGCTCCTTGCCGACCAGAAACTGGACGTCGTCAATGAGCATCACGTCCACTGAGCGGTAGCGCTTGCGGAAGCGCTCGATGTCGCCCTTGCGGATCGCGTCGATGAACTCATTGGTGAACTTCTCGCACGTCAGGTAGACGACCCGCGCCTCCGGGTTTTCAGCTAGAAGCTGTTGGCCGATCGCCTGCATCAGGTGGGTCTTGCCCAGCCCGGAATTGCCGTGGATGAACAGCGGGTTGTAGCTCACCCCGGATTTCTTCGCCACCGCCTGGCACGCCGCATGGGCAAACTGGCTGTTGGTGCCCACCACGAAGCGCTCAAAACTGTGCATCGGGTTGAGCCCGACCGCCTTGAGCTTCTTGTCACCCACCGCCGCGCTCGCCTGCGGCCGGCCGGCAAAACTCTCACGCGTCGGCATCACCTCGTCAACCTCACCCTCGCCCACCATCAGCACCACCCGCCGCACCCCCTCGAGGGTCTCGGCAAAGGCCGCCGCCAGTTCCGGCAGATAGTTCGTCTCTATCCAAACCCGGTGAATCTCGTTAGGCACCCGCACCACCAACTCCGCGTCGTTGATCTCCCCTAAGCGCGCCGCGCGAAACCACCGCTGCAGCGCATCCTCGCCCACCATCCGGCCCAGCGCTCGCGTCACTTCCTGCCACACCGCCTGCGGGTCATGCCCACCGCGTCCCTCCTCCATGGGCACCACCCGCTCCAACCTCATCACTCCACCCATGCTCCTGCCTGCCGCCACTGCGACTCCTGCTCCTGCACTCCCCATTCCCCCGTCCTTTTCCGCGCGTTCCTTCACAACAAATTTTTAGTCTCGATAAAGTGTGGTAGTTTCTACTCTCCGCCCGGTCCCCCCGCTGCGTGCCCCGCTCTGGGACTTCGCAACGAATACGTCACTTCCCCGCCCTCTTGGAAAAACATTCTGCCACGGTCTAACAATTCAATCGCGCCCCGGCGTTTCCACGGGCGTTCCACACCGGAAAAATTTTAAATCCCGCGGGGAATTTTAATAAGCAAAGCCGAAACATCACCGCGTGGAAAGTTTACAGCGGTCGTCGCCAACCCTTCTGCCACAAAGGATTGAGGCATCCCCACGGGAGTCAGCCCGCGCCACCGGCGGGCAGTCCGGGCAAGCCGCAAGCACGCCAGCGTTGCCTGCGGCGGGGATTCCGAGCGTGCGCATGCAGGCCCTCCACGGCGCGGCATTGGCGCGGCCGATGCGGGCACTCGCGGGCCGGAATTCCCAGCAGTTGCCTGCCGTTGTTAGATCCGCCCGCCGGGGGCCGTGATTCTTCTCCGCGCTCGGCAGTTGACCGCGGCGCAGCGGTGGACCTCACTGGAGGAATGCCCGCTGATTTTGTCCTCCTCCGCCGCCACCTTGAGCGGCGCCTTGAGATCATCGCCGACCACGGGTGGCGCGACACGGAGCCCGCGGCGCAACTAGCGGCGCTGGCGGAGGTTTCCGCCGCCATCGAGGCTTGGCACGAGCAGAACCGCAGCGAGATCCCCGCGCGGCTTCACCATTTCCTGGCCCAAGCGAGTCTGGCAAAGGCGCTGGAATGGCTAGAAAATGGGCCACAGGAAGCGGGTTGAGAGGTTCTGCTGGGAATCGCCTTGTCCCGGGCGGGTCCAGCTCGTTAGTCTCCGCCAGTCATAGCCACGTGAATTCACGCCCAACCGAAAGCCACGTTGTCGGCATCATCCCAGCCCGCTGGGGATCGTCACGCTTCCCCGGAAAGCCGCTCCATCTGATAGGGGGCAAGCCGCTGGTCCAACACGTGTGGGAGCGCTGCGGCGAGTGCCGGCTGCTAGACGAAGTTGTCGTCGCCACCGACGACGCGCGGATCTTTGCGGCCTGTGCGGGCTTTGGGGCGCGGGTGGTGATGACCCGGGCAGAGCACCCGAGCGGAACCGACCGGCTGGCCGAGGCGCTTGTCAGCCTGCCGCGGGCTACCCACGTAATCAACATCCAGGGTGACGAGCCACTCATTGACCCGGAGCTTATTGACGCGCTGGCCGCGGCCATCACGGCCAACCCCGCCATCGACATGGCCACCGCGGCCAATCCGATGGATCCGCACGACCCGGCCGTGAACGACCCGAACGTGGTGAAGGTGGTCACCGCCCTGGACGGACGCGCGCTGTATTTCTCGCGCTCGCCGCTGCCATTTTTCCGCAGCCCGGTACCGGGCCTGCCGGTCTTGCGCCACAAGGGGATCTACGCCTATCAGCGCCATTTTTTGGAACGCTTTGTCACTTGGCCGCCCTCGCCGCTTGAAATCGCCGAGTCGCTCGAACAACTTCGCGCATTGGAAAATTCCGCCTCGATCCTTGTCCTGCCCACCAACGATGCTTCCCCCGGCGTCGACACCCCGGCTCAGGCCCTTGAGGTCGAACGCCTTCTTGCCTTCCGTTGACTCCTTCCACCCACTCTCCACCGCCCATGAAATACATCTTTGTCACCGGAGGGGTCGTTTCCTCACTCGGAAAAGGACTCGCTGCTGCCTCCATCGGCACCCTGCTAGAGCACCGCGGACTTAAAGTCCTGCTGCAGAAGTTCGACCCCTACCTGAACGTCGATCCGGGCACCATGTCGCCCTATCAGCACGGCGAGGTCTACGTGCTCAACGACGGCGCGGAGACTGACCTCGACCTCGGCCACTACGAGCGCTTCACTAACTGCACGCTCTCGCGGATGAACTCACTGAGCTCCGGACAAGTGTTTGAGAGCGTCATCCGCAAGGAGCGCCGCGGCGAATACCTCGGCAAGACCGTCCAGTACATCCCCCACGTCACCGACGAGATCAAGTCGCGCTTGAACGCCGTGACCGAGGCCAACCCGGACACCGATGTGCTCATCACCGAGATCGGCGGAACCGTTGGAGACATCGAGGGCCACCTGTTTCTCGAAGCGCTGCGCCAGTTCTCCCAGGAAGTCGGCCGCAACAACGTCTGCTTCATCCACATGACGCTCCTGCCGCTCATCCGCGCCGCGGGCGAAATCAAGACCAAGCCCACCCAACAATCCGTCGCCAAACTGCGCGAAATCGGCATCCAGCCCGACATCATCATCTGCCGCACCGAGCACGACCTCGACGAGGAAAACCGCAAGAAAATCGCCATGTTCTGCAACGTCGCCGCGCGCAACGTGGTAGCCTTCCGCGACGTCGACCACACGATCTACGAGTGCCCCTTAGACCTGCGCAAGGACAAGATCGACCGCCTCGTCGTCGACCATCTCGGCATCACCAGCCCCACTCCCGACCTGAGCGACTGGGAGGCTTTTGTCGACCGCATCATCCATCCCGAGCACGAGGTGAGCGTGGCGGTGGTGGGCAAGTACATCGAGCTGCAGGACGCATACAAATCGATTTACGAGTCACTTATCCACGCCGGTGCGGCCCACAGCACGCGCGTCAACGTCATCCGCGTGGAGGCCGAGGCGATCGAACAGCATGGCGCGGAGAGCGTCATCGGCGAGGTCGACGGCATCCTCATCCCCGGTGGCTTCGGCGACCGCGGCATCGAGGGGAAAATCCAGACCGCCCGCTACGCCCGCGAAAAAAACATCCCCTACTTCGGCATCTGTCTCGGCATGCAGATCGCCACCATCGAATTTGCCCGCAACGTCTGCGGCCTAACCGGCGCCACCTCGACGGAGTTTGACAAGCTAACACCCCACCCGGTCATCTGCCTCCAGGAGGAGCAGCGCGGCGTCGAGGACATGGGCGCAACCATGCGTCTTGGCTCCAGCGAGTCGATCGTATTCGCCGGCACCCGCGCCGCCCAACTCTACGCCACCGAACGCATCCACGAGCGCCACCGCCACCGCTACGAGTTCAACTCCGACTATCAGGAGCAACTCCAGGAGGCGGGCCTCACCATCTCCTCGGTCTCCGCCGACCAGGGCCTCGTTGAAATCGTCGAGCTCGCCAGCCACCCGTTCTACATCGGCGCCCAGTTCCATCCCGAGTTCCAGAGCCGCCCGACAAAGCCCCACCCGCTGTTCTTCGGGTTCATTGCCGCGGCACTCCAACATGCCAGGCTAGCAAAGCCTGCCGGTTAGCGGCCTGTATGGTTGTTAGCATTGCTGTTGGTACTTTTCCGCTCGCCCCGCGGCCCGAGTCCGCGCATGGTCGGCTGAACCGCCCGCACCGCCCCCCCCCCCTCCCAACAACCACTATCTGTTTGTCCGATGATTGACGCCACTCCAGTTCTCTACGTGAAGCCCGGCTGCCCTTGGTGCGAGGAGGTGGTTGACTACTTCACGGCCCACAAGATTGACTTCAAGAGCGTCAACGTCAGCGCCAACCCGCTGGCCATGCAGGCGATGCGCGAGCTCTCCGGCCAGTCCAAGACGCCCACGCTCGATTGGGACGGGGAAATCCTCGCCGACTTCGGCGTCGATGAGCTCATTCCCTTCCTGGCCGAGCGCGGCCTGGTCTGAAAAATATCCACCTGCCCGTGACCGGACAACTTCTTTTCCTTGGGGTGCCAGGGCCTGAGCTCACCCCAGAGGACGCCGCGCTCTATCGCCGGATCCAGCCAGGGGGATTCATCCTCTTCACCCGCAACATGGTCAGCGCGGCTCAAACCCGCAAGCTCACCGACGACCTGCGCGACCTCTGCAAGGAGGACCCCTTCATCGCCGTCGACCAAGAGGGCGGCCGGGTCACCCGCACCCGCGAGTTCACCCCCATCCCGCCCTCCGCGGCCGAGTTGCGCGACCACGCCGACACCGTCGCCACCGCGCGCCACGGCGCACTAACCGGCGACCTGCTCCGCCTGCTAGGCTTCAACCTCAACTTCGCCCCGGTGCTGGACATCGCCCACGACGAAAAAGCCGAAAACGCGCTTCGCGGCCGCTGCTACGGGCGCACCTCCCAACAAGTCATCGACCACGCCGGCATGTTCGCCCGCTGGATGACCAAGCGCGGCGTGCTGGCCACCGGCAAGCACTTCCCCTCCTGTGCGCGCGCCAACGTCGACCCGCACCACGACCTGCCTGTTAGCCAAGTCACCCTCGCCGAACTGCTTGCCGAGGACATCCTGCCATTCACCGCACTGATGCCCGAGTTGGCGGCCATCATGACCTCCCACGTTCTCTATCCGGCCCTTGACCCCGAGCATCCCGCCACCCTCTCGCGGCGCATCCTCACCGGCCTGCTGCGCGACCAGCTTGGCTTCGACCGCCACCTGGTCATCACCGACGACCTCGACATGGGCGCCATCCAACACCACTACGGCCGCGGGCCGGATGTGGAGATGGCCATCCGCGCCGGCAACGACATCGCCCTCATCTGCCATCAAATCCACACGGCCGACGCCGCCATGGAGGCCATCGCTCGCGTCCCCCAGCACCTGACCGACGATGCCCTGCGGCGCATCCAGCGCGCCCGCAAAAAGCTCCAACCCCCACTCCCCTTCAGCGAAAAAAAATGGCACGAAACCACCACCGCCATCGCTAAACTCCGCGAGGACGTCGCCCACAGCACCGCCACCGCCGACTCGCCGGTGGAAAAATACTAGCGGCCGAAAAATTGCCCGCGCGAACCCGCAGGAAAGCCCGGCGGAGGACGGTACCGGTCCAACAGGTCCGCGCAATTCCCAACACCCCGTTCGACAAGTCCTCGAAGTTGGCATATTTCTAGCACCAGCGCGGCCAGCCCACCCCCGCATTCCCACCGCTTTCCCTAATTTCCCCCAGCCATGTCGGTCGTCATCGTTCACTATCATTTGCGCCGCGGAGGAGTTGCGCGGGTGATCCGCTCCGCCTCGGAAAGCCTCACCCAGGCAGGAGTGGCGCATGTCATCTTGGTCGGCGAAGTGCCTAACAAGGACAACGCGGACCTGCCTTTCCGCACCGTTGAGGGTCTTGGCTACACCGAGGAAGGCGGAAGCCTCACGCCCCTGCGGCTGGTCCACGCGATGCGCGAGGCCGCCAAGGACGCGCTGGGCAAGAAGCCGGTGACCTGGCATTTCCACAACCACGCCTTGGGCAAGAATCCGCTGATGGCCGAGTCGGTGGCCATTCTAGCAGAGACCGGCGAGCGCCTGGTGCTCCAGACCCACGACTTTGCCGAGGACGGCCGGCCATTCAACTACAAGGCTTGCGAAGACTGCGCGCTGCTCTATCCGGTCGCCCCCCAAATCCGCCACGTGTTTCTCAACTCGCGCGACCGCGCCAACCTGGTGCGCGCCGGACTGCCGGATGAGCACGCCGTGCTGCTGCCCAATGCGGTCATCTCGCCGGCCAGAGTCCCCGAGGCGGCCCCGCAGGGTTCCACCCCGCTGGTTCTCTATCCGGTCCGCGGCATCCGCCGGAAAAACCTCGGCGAGATCTTCCTGTTAGCCGCGCTGGCCGGCGACGCCGCCCGCTTTGCCGTCACCCTCGGGCCCGACAACCCGCGCTGGCAGAGCATCCACGAGGACTGGGAAGCTTTCGGCAACGACACCAAACTACCCGTTGACCTCAACGTGGTTGGACGGCTGCCGGCCAACCAAGGCGGCGAATCCTCCTACGAGGCCTGGCTGGCCCGCGCCACCCATGTGGTGACCACCTCCATCGCCGAGGGCTTCGGCCTCGGGTTCCTGGAGCCAATTTTGCTAGGCAAGCCGCTCTTCGGTCGTGACCTGCCCGAGATCACCTGCGACTTCGCCGCCAACGGCATCATCCCGGGCCGGCTCTACGACCGGTTGTTAGTCCCGGAAAAGTGGATCGGCATGGAAACGCTGCGCCAGATGCTGGTGCGCCGCATGCAGGACACCGTCGAGGCCTACGGTACGGACATGAGCGCCAGAACCTTGGACACGGCCTATGAGTCAATGCGCCACGACGGGTTTCTTGACTTCGGCAACCTTCCCGAGGACCTGCAGCGCCGCGCGATCCTGCGCATCCTAGACCGCAGCGAGCAGGACAAGGTGCGCGTGGAGATTGATGGCGACATCCGCTCGGCGGAAAACTGGGTCCTGCGAACCCTGCAGGAACTTGAGCCAACAGCCACCCCCGAGCAGCTCGCGCCCTACACGCTGGAAGCCTACCGCGAACGCCTGCTGACCCTCTATTCGAGTATCGAGAAGGTTGACGCGGAACCGCCCACCCATCTGGAAAAGCACTTGGTGTTAGCACAGTTCCTCCATCCGGAGCGCTTCCAGTTCCTGCAAACAACCTAAGGCCATGGCCGGCTATCCGCCGCTTGCCACTTGGCTGCGCGCCTGGTCGCGGCCGCTTGCCCCGCTGGCCACCGGCCTGCCGGCGCGCGGCGGCCGATTGTCTAACATCCGCGGCGTGGTCTTTGACCTCTACGGCACCCTGTTTGTCTCCGCGGCGGGCGAACTCGCATGCCATCACACGGACGACTGCATCGAGAACTTCCATGCCAACCTGCGCGCGGCTGAAACAAAATTCCCTTCCGGCCTCGCCCCCGCCGCAGCGCTCACCGCGGCCATCCACGCCGAGCACGCCCGCCTGCGCGCCACCGGCAACATCCACCCGGAGATCGACATCCTCACCATCTGGCGCGACATCCTCCCCGCGGCAACAAGCACCGCGGAAATCGAATTGATCGCCCTGGCTTGGGAATGCGCCACCAATCCGGTCTGGCCAATGCCTAACCTCGGCCCAACGCTGCAGTGCCTGCATGAGGCGGGGGTGTTGTTAGGAATCGCCTCCAACGCCCAGTTTTTCACCCCGCTGTTGTTTGAGGCCTTCCTGGACGCCCCATCTAGCAGCCTTGGCTTCCACCCCGACCTCTGTCGCTGGTCCTTCCAAGAAGGCACGGCCAAGCCCGGCTTGCGGCTCTTCGAGCTGGTTGCCGCCGCCCTGCCAGCCCTGGGACTCGTGCCTAACAATATCCTGTTTCTCGGCAATGACCTGCGCAACGATGTGCTGCCCGCCGCCGCGACTGGCTTTCAGACGGCCTTGTTCGCCGGCGACGCGCGCTCGCTGCGCTTGCGCAACCAGCCGCCGCCAGCCACGGTTGTCACCGACTTGGCCGCCATACCGTCCCTAATTGGCCTTTCCGGATAGGCCCCAATTCGTGTGGCGAAGGATGCGCCAGGCCGCGGCCCCGCCGCAAGAAAGAAAAAAGGCCGAGCAACTCAATTGAGCTGCACGGCCTTTTCTTCGGATGATGTGGCGGAGCGGACGGGACTCGAACCCGCGACCTCTGCCGTGACAGGGCAGCGCTCTAACCAACTGAGCTACCGCTCCACATCACCTTCGGCGGGCGGACGCTAGGAAGAATCCCCCAGCCGCGCAACCCAATTTTGCCATGATTTTCCATTTTTTTTTCCGACGCTTTCACGCTCCCTTCAGAGCGTCCACCGCTGCTGCCAGCGAGGATTCATCCTCAACCGAATACACGATTGCCGCGCGCTCGATCTTGCCCATCAGGCCGGCGAGCACCTTGCCGGGGCCAAGCTCAATGAAGGTGCGGTGGCCGCGGTCCAATAAGAAGCGCATGCTCTGCGTCCAGCGCACCGATCCGGTGACCTGCTTTTCAAGCATCTCGCGTACCTCCGCCGCCGCGCTCACGCGACAGGCGCCAAAGTTGCAGATGACCGGCACCTGCGGCGCGAGGAACTCGACGCGGGCAAGCTCAAGGGCGAGCTTTTCCTGCGCGCCGGCCATCAAGTGTGAATGATAGGCGCCAGCGACATCCAATTTGATCGCACGGCGGATCCCGGCGTCCTTGGCGGCCTCTACCGCACGGTCGATTCCCTCAATGCTTCCGGATAGAACAATCTGGCCAGGCGCATTCAAGTTCGCCACATCCACGCCGCACGCTTGCGCAAGGTCGCGCACCGCTGCCTCCTCCCCGCCGATCATCGCGGCCATCGCCCCCGCGGTCGCTTCGCAGGCTTCCTCCATCAACTCGCCGCGCCGCGCGACGAGACGGAGTCCATCATCTAACGAAAAAGTACCGGCCGCCGCGTGCGCCGTGAATTCGCCCAGCGAAAGCCCGGCGGTGGCTGCCACCTTCAGGTTAGGCACGCGCTCGCGCAGCAGTGCCAGGGCCATCAACCCGTGCAAGTACAAGGCCGGCTGGCAGCGAGATGTGCGCGTTAGCTCCTCGGCGGGTCCCTCGGCCATCACCTTGCCCAGATCGTAGCCAAGAATCCCCTGCGCATGCGCCAGCATCCCCGCGGCCGCCGCGCTGCCCGCCGCAAAATCTCTCCCCATGCCCACACGCTGGGCTCCCTGACCGGAAAACAGTAGTACCACTTCATTCATAGCCCCGCCACCTAAGCCTAGCGGCCACCCGCCTAGCAAGTCTGGCTAACAACTATCAGACGCGGCTATCCAGGCAGCCGCACCGTGGCCGCCACCCGCGCGCGCAGCAGGCCGCCGGCCCGCGCCATGCTTTCCTCAAGACCCAGCCCGAGGCTTGCCAGATCATGGCATTGGTCAAAAATACCCGCCTCGCGCGCCTCCGCAGTGGCCACCCCGGCATAGGCCACCACCCGCTTGCCAAGTTCCGCAGCCAGCCGCGCCACTCCCGCCGGCCCCTTGCCCGACAAGGTCTGGCCATCAAGCGATCCCTCTCCCGTCAGCACAAGGTCCGCGGCCGCCACCCGCTCGCGCAGGCCCACCGCCTCGGCCACCAAATCAAAGCCCGACACTAGCCGCGCCGCGGCAAAGGCCATCAGCCCAAATCCCATCCCGCCCGCCGCCCCGGCTCCAGCGACTCGCGCCGTCTCCCCCGCCCCGCTCACTTCTATCAGTCGCTCCAGATACGCTTCCAAGCGCCTCTGCTCCTCCGGCCCCGCGCCCTTCTGCGGCCCGAATACCGCCGTGGCACCGCGCGCACCCATCAACGGGTTGTCCACGTCACAGGCCACCACGATCGGCGGCAGCACAATCCGACGGCTCAGGTCGATTGCCGCAAGCTCCTCAAGCGCCAGTGGCCACGGCTCTAACACACCGGCCTGCGCGCCGCGGAACTCCACCCCAAGAGCCGCCGCCATGCCCGCGCCGCCATCGTTGGTCGCGCTGCCACCCAGGCCTAACAAGATTCTGTCCACCTGATCCACCTCGGCTAGGCGACGCAAAATCTCCCCCGTGCCAAAGGATGACGCCCGCAACACATCCCGCTCCGCGGCCCCCACCCGCCAGAAACCGCTGGCCTCCGCCATCTCTAACACCCCTATGCGCTCACTCCCGCGCTGCGCCACGGCATAGCGGCAGGCAACCGGCCGCCCGAGGGGATCATGCGCCTGGCAGCTGCGCTCCTCACCGCCAAGGGCCGCGCGCATCGCCTCGGTGAAGCCCTCGCCTCCGTCGGCAATCGGGCAAAGGTCGATCTCTCCAACAAACCCGGCGTCGCGCAGGCCCGCCGCAATCGCCGCGGCGGCCTCCACCGCACTCAACGATCCCTTGAACTTGTCACAGGCTACTAACACACGCATGCTGCCAGCCTTTCCGAATCCACCGGAGCGGGAAAGTGCCAAGTTTGGCGATCCGATCTTTCGCCCAAACAATCAATCATGTCCGACTCTTCCTCACTGGCCGCCGCCATCCGCGACATCCCGGACTTTCCCAAGCCGGGAATCGTCTTCAAGGACATCACGCCATTGTTAGCCGACCCCCTGTTGTTCCGCCGCTCCATCGACCTGTTATGCCAACTGGTCGCCGGCCAGAAGGTCGACAAGGTCGTCGGCATCGACGCGCGCGGGTTTATTTTCGCCGGCGCGGTGGCCGACCGCCTTGGCGCCGGCTTTGTCCCGGTGCGCAAAAAGGGCAAGCTGCCGTGGCTCACCCATGGCTCGGCCTACACCCTCGAGTACGGCGAGGCCATCGTGGAAGTCCACCAGGACGCCGTGGCCAGCGGCGAGAAAGTCCTGCTGGTCGACGACTTGTTAGCCACGGGCGGCACCGCTGCGGCGGCCCTCAAGCTGCTAGAAGCCCTGGGCGCGCAAGTCCTCGCTGCGGCCTTCCTCATCGAGCTGAGCTTTCTTGACGGACGCAAGGTTCTGCATGACCAGCGGGTCGAGTCGATCCTGCGCTATTGAGGGGAAAATCCGCGCCCAGCGCCGATGCGGCATTGACCGCGCCGCGTTCTGCCGCAATCTCCCGCTGAGCCCGGCCTCTCTATCACCCTCTCCCAACATCCACCCTACTCCATGAGCAACTGGTCACACTTCGCCGCCTCTGTCATCCGTTATCCGGAACTGGCCTTCTCGATTGATTTCTCCAAAATCGACCTCAACGCGGACTTCATCGCCGCGATGCAGCCGAAGATAGACAAGGCCTTCGAAGACATGCAGAAGCTTGAGGCCGGTGCCATCGCCAACCCGGATGAAGGCCGCATGGTTGGCCACTACTGGCTGCGCAAGCCGGAGCTCGCTCCAACAGCCGAGCTGAAGGAACAGATTGTTAGTCCGCTCCAGGCGCTCAAGTCCTTCGCCACTCAGGTTCACGGCGGGCAGCTTGCGCCACCCTCGGGGGGGCGATTCCGCCACATCCTGGTCATCGGCATCGGCGGCTCGGCGCTTGGCCCGCAGTTGGTGTCCGCCGCGCTTGGGCGCGACCCGCGCATGTCCATCCACTTTCTGGACAACACCGACCCGACCGGTATCGACACCGTCCTTGGTGGCCTCGGCGCCGAGCACCTGCCCCATACCCTTGCCCTGGTGATCTCCAAATCAGGCGGCACCCCGGAAACCCGCAATGGGATGTTAGAGGCCAAGGCCGCCTACGAGGACGCCGACCTTGACTTCGCCGCGCACGCGGTGGCCATCACGGGCGATGGCTCGAAGCTTGATGCCGTCGCCCTCAGCGAAGGCTGGCTGGCGCGTTTCCCGATGCAGGACTGGATTGGCGGACGCACCTCGGTGATGTCCACCGTGGGCCTGGTTCCCGCCGCCCTGCAAGGCATCAACGTGGATTCCTTCCTTGAGGGTGCCGCCATCATGGACGAGCGCACCCGGGTAGCCAATGGGAAGATCAACGCCGCCATGCAGCTGGCGCTTGCCTGGTACCGCGCCGGCAACGGCAAGGGCGAGAAGGACATGGTCGTTCTCCCCTACAAGGACTCGCTGGTGCTCTTCTCCAAGTATCTCCAACAGCTAGTGATGGAGTCCATCGGCAAGGAGAAGGACCTCGACGGCAACACTGTCCACCAGGGCATCGCAGTCTACGGCAACAAGGGCTCAACCGACCAGCACGCCTATGTCCAACAACTCCGCGACGGCGTTCCCAACTTCTTTGCCACCTTCATCGAGGTGCGCAAGGGCCGCAGCGGCGAATCCATCGAGGTTGACCCGGGCGTGACCAGCGCGGACTACCTGCAGGGCTTCCTGCGCGGGACCCGCCGCGCCTTGTTTGAGAACGGCCGCGAGTCGGTGACCCTCTCCATTCACGAGGTTACCCCGCAGTCGCTTGGCGCTCTCATCGGCCTGTTTGAGCGCGCCGTGTCATTCTACGCCTCGCTGGTCAACGTCAACGCCTACCACCAGCCTGGCGTCGAAGCCGGCAAAAAGGCCGCCGCCACCTTTCTGGAAATCCTCAACAAGGTGCGCGGGCGCCTAACCGGCTATCAGAAAACCGCCGAGGAGCTCGCCTTCGAGGCCAATGGCGACATCGAGGACGTCTACCACTGCCTCACCCACCTCGCCGCCAACGGCGAGGCCAACATCTCCCTGGGAAAAACCCCGGCCGAGGACACATTCCAGCTCTAGCAGGATTGGCGAGGGCTAACTCAGCCGCTGGTCCATGGCCAGCGCGGGGGATATCTCGCGGCTGTCGCCAATGATCACCGCCGGCACCCCGGCGACGGTCTTGTGCGGCGGCACGTCGGTGAGCACCACGCTGCCCGCGCCAACCTTGGCGCCCTCGCCGATCTCCACGCGGCCGAGGATCTTGGCCCCCGCGCCTAACAACACGCCGGAGCGCACGATCGGGTGGCGGTCCCCGGTTTCCTTGCCGGTCCCCCCCAGGGTCACCTCGTGGAGGATCGAGACATTGTCCTCAATGATGGCAGTCTCCCCGACGACGAAGCTGGTGGCATGGTCTAGCAGAATCCCGCAGCCGATCCGCGCCGCTGGATGGATGTCCACGCCGAAGACCTCGCTGGCGAGGCTTTGAAAATAGAACGCCAGCGCTTTGCGGTCCTGGTTCCACAGGTAGTGGGAAATCCGATAGGTTGAGATCGCCATGAAGCCCTTGAAAAACAACAACGGTTGGAGCGGCGAGTGGCAGGCCGGATCGCGCTCGGTGATTGCGCGCATGTCGGCGGCCGCACTGGCGATGAGGTCCGGGTGCTCGCTGTAGATTTTGGCTAACACCGGGGCGATCTCCTCGCGCGGCATGTCCTCGCGCGCCAGCTTGCGCGCCAGGCGCGCGCTGAGGCTCGCCCCCAAATCCGGTTGGTCAAGCACCACGCCACGCAAGAGCGGCAAGAGCGCCGGCTCAATGGCCGCCACCCGCTCCGCCTCCTCGCGCACCGCTTGCCAGATCTCCTCAACGGCTGCCTCGCGGGCTTGGCACAGGCGAAACGGAGCAAGCGCGTTCGCGCTGGCGCCCAGGGAGGTGGTGTGGTCTGATTTCATCCAGTGAGAATTTCGCAGAAGCTCGAGTACGCATGCCGCGCCCTGACCCAGATGGCCAAGCACCATGACGGAAGAACGCTTATACGCTTGGACGACCTTGCGCAACGCGAAGCCGTCTCGGCTAACTTCCTCGTCCAGATTCTCAACGACCTGCGCCGCGGCGGCATTGTCGAAAGCCGCCGCGGCAAGGCTGGTGGCTATCTGCTAGCTCGGCAACCCTCAAGCGTCACCCTGCGCGAGATCATTGAAGTGGTCGATCCCGCGCTGCTGGCCTCAAGCGTCTCCACCGATGGCGACTCGGGAGCCTCAGTCCGCGAAACCTGGGAGGAAATCGCCAAGAGCCTGCGCGCCCAACTCGACGCCATCACCCTCGAGTCGCTTGCCCGCCGCGGCGAGCAGCCGATGTTCTACATCTAACACCCGCCAGGGGCCGCCGGTTAGTTTTCCTCCTCTTCGATGTGCTTGCGGTGGCCTTCCTTGCGCAGTTCCTTGAGGGCCACGCGAAGCGCCTCGGCAGCCTCGGGCTTGCCCTCCAGGTGGGCCTTCTCAAGCTCCACGAACTTCAGGTAGACCAATCCTAACAACCGTCGGAAATCCGCCAAGGCCAGGTCCTTGGCCACGCCCTCGGGCATCTTCCCCGCCATGTCCGGGGTGACGGCCAGCGCTTTGAGGGTGTTAGCTTGGGCTTCGCGCGCCAGCTTCACCGCTTCGGGACCCTTGGCGGTCTTGAGCGCCTTGTAGGCGTCATCGATGGCCTCCATCGTGTCGACCATCTCTTCCTGCCCGGCGTGAAGCGGAACGGCGAAGGCCGAGGCTAACACGAATGCAAACAAACCGAGCTTCTTCATGCCGCGTATTAGTGGCAGCGGCGGCCAACCTGTCAATTCCCGCGCCTCACGCCCCTGGCCAGCAGGCAAGGGCGGAAAAAAATCCAACCCGCTCCAACCACGTGCGCGGCCCTTGTTTTTAAAAATCCACGGGGACTTGCGCATTTGCTTCGCGGGCATGCGCCGGAGTGGCCGCGGCTGCAAAAAGATTGTTCGGGAAACCTTTAATATCCCTGCCAGCTACTAGATGTGGCGTTCATTTCGCGTTGACCCTGCCATATGTTCCAATAGTCTCGCGGCAGACAGATTTTTTGCTCTCATGCGTTGTATCCAGTGCGGCTCTCACAAAGACAAGGTTCTCGACTCGCGGATGTCGAAGGACGGCACGACGATTCGGCGCAGGCGCGAGTGCCTGCAGTGCACCTACCGCTACACGACCTACGAGCAGATCGAGCGCACCGAGCTGCGCGTGGTCAAACGCGACGGCACGCGTGAGCCGCTCAACCGCGACAAGTTGTTCCGCGGCCTGGTCAAGGCGTGTGAGAAACGCCCTGTCTCGATGGACCGGCTTGATCGCGCCGTGGAGGAAATGCTCAGCGAACTGCACAAGGACCACCTCTCGGAAGTCCCGTCCCAGAGCATCGGCGCGAAGGTCATGGACAAACTCCACGACATCGATCCGGTCGCCTACGTCCGCTACGTCTCGGTCTATCGTCAGTTTGAAGACGTCGGCGAGTTCATCCGCGAGATCCAGGCGCTAGAAAACCGTCCATCGCGCGATCCTCTCCAACGCCGCCTGTTCAAGGAATGAGCAGCCTCGGCATCCATCTAACCCACCCACCCCACCCAAACTAACACCGTGATCTGTCTGGCAGCAAACCGCCCGGCGTTGCAGATCGGCCGCCACCAGGTCATCGGCTACGACACCGCATGGCTGTGCACCGCACTCAAGCGCGCGGCCGAGGCGGCCGAGCGCAACGACTTCCCGTTCATCGACGACATCCGCGACGGGGTCGTCCATTACCTGGAGAATCAGTGCTCGCTGCGGATGCTGCCGCTGCCGCAGTTGTTTGAGAGGATGCGCCGGATGCTCGCGCGGATTGGCTGCGAGACGATCGCCGCCAAGCTTGAGCCACTTGCTCCAACAGTAACGCTGTCCCTGGCGCAGGCCGCACGGGAAGCGGGCAACGGCTTTGAACTGGCGTTTTTCCGCAGCCTGCGCGAGGAGATCGAGGATCTGCGCCGGGCGGGCGCAGAGGACCTGCGCTTCACCGAACTGCGCGAGTGCGCGCTCATCCTGCGCGGCCAAGGCAAGTGGAACCGCCGCTGCGAGGCTCTGCTGCTAGAAATCACCGAGTTCTTGGAGAACTTCGCTGCCGCCCCTCTGAGCCACCGCCAGCTCAGGCTGCGGGTTGAGGCGGAGCGCTAAAGCCCGCCCTTGATCATGGCCGCCCGCCACGGTTAGGTGGGCCATGACCTTGTTTGAAAAAATCGCCGCGCGCGAGATTCCCGCCGAGATCCTCCACGAGGATGATCTGGCGCTGGCATTCCGCGACATCGCACCGCAGGCACCCGTGCATTTCCTCGTCGTGCCGAAAAACCCCATCGAGCGCATCGCCGCGGCGGGCGTGGAGGACGCCGCGGTGTTAGGCCACCTGCTGCTCACTGCCGCGGCCGTGGCGCGCATGCTTGGCCTTGAGCAGGGCGGCTATCGGGTGGTCATCAACAACGGCAAGGACGGCGGCGAGGCCGTCCCCCACCTGCACCTGCACGTCCTCGGCGGGCGCCAGATGCAATGGCCTCCCGGTTAGCCCGGCAAATCGGCTAGCAGTCTGTCGGACTTAGAAAGTCACTTCATATCAATATGTGGCGACTTCTGTATCCGGCGACACAGCATGTAGCGGTCAATTTTCATTCGTTTCTGAAATCCTCGCCGAAAACTAAAT
>Ga0136639_10000037_pt1 | contig 39093 bp, 33 predicted proteins | sample AntDrymUQ8592106_2_FD_113739 | JGI IMG/M metagenome (GOLD analysis project Ga0136639, IMG submission 113739) | Polar desert sand microbial communities from Dry Valleys, Antarctica - metaG UQ859 (21.06) | ecosystem: Environmental > Terrestrial > Soil > Desert | place: Antarctica: Dry Valley...
ACGCCCTGGCCGCCGGGGCCGACGTCTACGACCTGCGCGGCATCACCGACACCCTCGACGCGGACGACGCCCACGTCGGCCTGATCCAGTTCAAGGTCGGCACCGGCGGCGAGGCCGTGGAGTACGCCGGCGAGTGGGACCTGCCGCTCAACCGGGCCCTCTACGCGGCCTTCGACCTCTACATGAAGCGCCGCTGAGGGAGCACACAGATGAGCCTGACCCTGACCGTCGACGGCGACCGCTGGCGCGCGCACCTGCGCTCCGTGGCCGATGCCAACCCTGGCCTGGTGCCGGTCATCAAGGGCAACGGCTACGGCTTCACCCGCGGCCGGCTCGCCCGCAAGGCCCAGTGGCTCGGCGTCGACACGATCGCGGTCGGCACCTACAACGAGCTCGAGCACGTGGCGTCGCGCTTCGACGGCAGCCTCCTGGTCCTCACCCCGTGGCGTCCCTTCGGCGTCGCGCTCGAGGTCGACCCTGCGCTCGCCGACCGTGTCGTCCACACGATCGGTCGCGTCGAGGACCTCGAAGGCCTGCTCAGCCACCAGCCGGACGCTCGACTGGTCCTGGAGCGGATGACCTCGATGCAGCGCCACGGCTTCTCCGCCCGTGAGCTCTGGGCCGCGGCGAGCACGCTCCAGCGCTTCCCCCGCGCCCGCCTCGAAGGCGTCGCCCTGCACCTGCCGCTCGAGCAGGGCTCCCACCTGGCCGAGGTCGGCCGCCTCATGAACGACGTCGTCGCCGCCGAGCTCGAGACCCGCACGATCTGGGTCAGCCACCTCACCGACGCCGAGTTGACCGCGCTGCGCACCTCCTACGCCGACTACACGGTGCGTCCGCGCACCGGCACGCAGCTCTGGCTCGGTGACCGCGGTGCCCTGCACGTGACCGCGACCGTCATGGACGTGCACGACCTCGAACGCGGCGACGCGTTCGGCTACCGCGCCCGGACCGCACCCAAGAGCGGGCACCTGCTCATCGTCAGCGGTGGCACCGCGCACGGCATCGGTCTCGAGGCGCCGCAGGGCGCTTCGTCGATCAAGGCCCGTGCCGCGACGCTGGCCCGCGGTGGCCTGGACGCGGTCGGCTTCGTGCGCTCGCCGTTCTCCACCGACGGCAAGCAACGCCTCTTCGCCGAGCCCCCGCACATGCAGGCCTCGATGCTCTTCCTGCCCGCGGGCGCCCGGGTGCCCGTCATCGGCGAGCAGATCGAGGTCCGGGTGCGCTACACCGCCACGACGTTCGACCGCGTCGTCGTGTCCTGAGACTCGGCGGGCTCGGCGGGCTCGCGTTCGACGAGGTCGCGCCACGGCCGCACCACGTCGCGCACGACGAGGGCCACCAGGTAGAGCTCGCAGGCCATCCGGACGATGATCGCGATCCAGTAGAAGCCGGAGTCGCCACCGCGCGAGGGCTCGAGGTAGCCACCTAGGTACCACCACACCGACGCGAAGTAGAGGATCTCACCGCCCTGCCAGATGAGCTGGTCTCGCCAGCGCGGCCGGGCGAGGACCGCGAGCGGCAGAAGCCACAGGACGTACTGCGGTGAGTAGACCTTGTTGACCAGCAGGAAGCCGGCCACGACGAGGAATCCGAGCTGGGCGAGGCGCGGGGTCTGGGGCGCGAGCAGCCCGAGCGCGAGCACCCCGGCGCACCAGAGCCCGAAGAAGATCCACGAGCCGTCGTTGATCGTCTGGGCCGACAGCCCGAGGTCGCCGGCCTGGTCGAGGACCAGCCAGATCGAGCCGAGGTCGGCGCCCCGTTCGGAGTTGAAGGACCAGAACACCTTCCACTCCGTCGGGCTCGCAAGGTAGGCCGGCGCATTGGTCAGCGCCCACGCCGCCACCGCGCTCGCCACGACCACGCCCAGGTCACGCAGCCGGCGCTGCCGCACGCAGATGATCAGCAGCCCACCGAGGAGGAACAACGGGTAGAGCTTGGTCGCCGTGCCCAGGCCGATGAGCACCCCGGTGAGCACGGGCCGGTCCTTCGACCAGGCCCACAGCGCCCCTGCGACCATCGCCACGGCCAGCAGGTCCCAGTTGACGAGCCCGGTCAGGGCCAGCGTCGGCGCGAGGGCGAAGAGGGCGGCGTCCCACGGCCGTCGTGGGTTGACCTTGGTCAGCAGCCCCGCCGCCAGGATCGTCAGCAGCGCCAGGCCGAGCGCGTTGACCACGACGTAGAGCCGGGTCTCCCGCAGGATCTCGGGGTCGGTCTGGAGCTCACCGACCGTCATCTTGTAGCGCGGCTCGAGGTCGGGCGACCCGTTGAGCCAGTGCGTGACCAGCGAGGTGCCCCAGGCCCAGTAGGAGATCCCGACGGGATACTCCATCGACTCGTAGCGCGCTCGGGTCTGCTCGTCGTCGGTGTAGGGGTAGGTCTGCTCCGCGAAGCCGCGCAGGGTGTAGAGGTAGGGCAGGTCGGAGTAGCACATCGCCGAGTAGCGGGTGTTGCCCTCGATCCAGGTGCCCTCGACGCACGGCGCCTTCTGCACCAGCCCGAGCGCGAAGCCGATGGCCGCCATGAGGACCACGACGCGCAGCGGCGTCCACCACGGCCTCGATCCTGGGGCCCGTCCCGCGCGCGTGCCGACGGGACCGCCCACGCTCTCGCTCAGCGCGGCGACGAGCGGGTCGTCCTGGGTCGGGTGGACGTGCCCGTCGTGGAGCCCGTCCCCGGGCGTCCCCCTGGGAGTCACCGCGTCGGCGTCACGCGTCGTACGACGAGCGGTAGGCGCGCGACGCACCGGCTGTCGGGCTCGGTGGCCCGCTCGACGGTGGTGGCTCGCTGCTCGGCGGCGGCTCGGACGGGCTCGGCGTCTGACAGCCCAGCACGCCGCACGACGGGGTCGGGGTGGGTGTCGGGGTCGGGGGGGGGGTCGGGGGGGGGGTCGGTGTCGGGGTCGGGGTCGGGGTCGGTGTCTCGGTCGTCTCCGACGGCTTCGGCGGCTTCTTCGTGGGGCTCGGCGCAGGCGGCGGTGTCACGACGGGACTGTGGCCGTCCTCGGGCGCATCGCCGTCGACGAAGGCCGGCTCGGGGAACTCCTCGACGTCCTCGCCCTCCATCGCTCGCTCCATCACCGCGAGCCACGTGGAGGCCGGGAAGGCGGAGCCGAAGTACGACGGCAGCCAACCGTCCAGCTGGTCGTCACCGTCGCCGCGGACGTACATGACGGCCGTGGCCAGCTGCGGGGTGTAGCCGACGAACCACGCCGAGGAGACGTCGTCGTCGGTGTTGGTCGCGGTGCCGGTCTTGCCGGCGGCGGGGTAGTCCAGCTCACCGGCCGTGCGGCCGGTGCCGTTGGCCACGGTCTCCTGCATCGCGAAGGAGACATCGGCCGCGATGTCGGGGTCGAGCACCTCCTTGGCGGTGGACTTGTAGTCGTAGACCGTCTCGCCGTTGGCGTCGAGGACCTGGTCGATCACGTGCACCTCGGAGCGCTTGCCGCCGGCCGCGACCGTGGCGTAGGTGTTGGCCATGTTGATGGCGCTGACGCGGCCCTTGCCCAACGTGATCAGCGTGTCCTCGGGGAGCACGTCGACCGAGCGGGTCGGGATGCCGGGAAACTTCTTCGACGACTCCTGACCCGGGATGCCGAGCTTGCGGGCCATGTCGTAGATCTTCTGCGGGCCGTCGTCCATGCTGTTGGACATGTCGACGAACGCGGTGTTGATGGACTGCTCCATCGCGTAGATCGCGTCGACCGAGGACCCGTAGTTGTTGCCCGTGCCGGGGCCTTCGTTCTGGATCTCGAGGCCGTCGGGGAACTCGTAGGGCGAGTTCCCCTCGAAGGTGTCCTCGAGGGAGAAGCCCTCCTTGATGGCCGCCGCCAGGGTGACCGCCTTCATCGTGGAGCCGACCATGCCACCGGCCTCGGCCCAGTTGATCTGGGAGTCGAGGTAGTCCTGGCCGCCGTAGAAGCCGCGCAGCGCGCCCGTGCCCGGCTCGACGGAGGCCACCCCGATGTGGAGCTGCTTGTCCTTGAAGCCCTCGGGGCGCGCCTCGAAGACGCCGTCCTTGGCCGCGTCCATCGCCTTCTTGGTGAAGGTGGTGGTGATCCGCAGGCCCTGGCCGTCGATCTCCTCGTCGGAGAAGCCGAGGCGGTTGAGCTCGTCGCGCACCAGCTTGAGCGCGTGCCCGCGCTGACCGCCGTAGGTGCTCTCGGCGTCGAGCTCGGGGAACTTGGGGAGGTTCGTGCGGGCCTTCTCGGCCTCGTCGGCATCGATCATCTCGAGCTCGGCCATACCGTCCAGGACGAACTGGTAGCGGCCCTTGAGGGCCGTCTTGGCGTCCTCGCCGTTGGCCGGGTCGAAGGCCGTCGGGTTGTTGAGCACGCTGGCCAGGACCGCCGACTGTTGGAGGCTCAGGTCCTTGGCCGGCTTGTCGAAGAACGCACGCGAGGCAGCCTGCACGCCGTAGGCGCCGCGACCGAAGTAGATGGTGTTGAGGTAGCCCTCGAGGATCTCGGACTTGGTCTGCTCGCGCTGGAGCTTCAGCGACAGGATCGCCTCCTTGACCTTGCGGGTCAGGGAGCGCTCCTGGGTGAGGTAGAGGATCTTGACGTACTGCTGGGTGATCGTGGAGGCACCCTGGGTGCTGTTGCCCTGGGCGTTGCTGAACGCAGCGCGCAAGATGCCCTTGGGGTCGATCCCCCGGTCGGTCCAGAAGGTGCGGTTCTCGGCGGCGATGACCGCGTCCTTGAGGGTCTGCGGCATCTCGGCGAGCGGGATCGAGTCGCGGTCCTGGATCGCGAAGCGGCCGATCTCGTCCTCACCGTTGTTGTAGTAGATGAAGGACGTCTCGGTCTTGAAGTCCGCGTTGGGGTCGGGGACCTCGATGGTGTTGTAGAGCACCGCGAAGGCGCCCACCCCGAGCAACGAGAGGACCAACGAGACGATCGCGGTCCACTTCGCGGCCTTCTTGCTCCGCGACTTCCAGGTCTTGGGTTCCTGCGGCGTCCGCTTTACAGCGGGTCCGTCGGCCCTGCGCTTGCCATTCAAGATCTCTAGTCCCTGCCTCGACATCACGACGGACGACGCACCAGCCTACGCAACCGGCCGTTGCACTCCCAGTCACCGGACGTGATCCATGCGATAGGTCCAGAATTCCTAGTTGGTGGATATATCGCTACGATAGGTTCCATGGCACGTCGCGGAGAAACCATCGAGCTCGCAGTCCTCGGGCTGCTGCACGAGGGTCCGATGCACGGTTACGAGCTGCGCAAGCGGCTCAACCTGATGCTCGGCTGGAGTCGCGTGCTGAGCTATGGCTCGCTCTACCCGGCGCTGAAGAAGATGCTGCGCGGTGCCCTCATCGAGGAGCTCACCACGCTGCCGACCCCCGGGGTCCCGGTCACCCGGCGCCCCCGGATCGTCTACCAGGTCACCGAGCTCGGCACCAAGGAGTTCACCCGGCTGATGTCGGAGGTCGGCCCCACGGCGTGGGAGGACGACAACTTCGACATCCGGTTCGCCTTCTTCGGCAGCACCGACATGGAGATCCGCCTGCGGGTCCTCGAGGGGCGCCGCACCCGGCTGCAGGAGCGGCTCGACCGCGTCCAGTCACAGCTGTCGCTGACCCAGGCGGAGGTCGACCGCTACGCCGCCGAGCTTCAGCGTCACGGCGTCGAGTCGGTCGAGCGCGAGGTGCGCTGGCTCTCCGACCTGATCAATGCCGAGCGCAGCCTCGACCAGGCAGCCCTGCGTCCCACCACCGAGCAGTCCCAGCAGTAGCAGCGCCAGCAATGCCAGCACCGTCTGATGCACCACCAGCACGGCCTCCAGAGAATTCACCACGAAGGGAAATCCCCATGGGTTCGGTACGAGTAGCAATCGTGGGGGTGGGCAACTGCGCCACCTCCCTGATCCAGGGCGTCGAGTACTACCGCAACGCCGACCCCGACGGCACCGTGCCGGGGCTCATGCACGTCATGTTCGGTGATTACCACGTCAAGGACGTGGAGTTCGTCGCCGCTTTCGACGTCGACGCCAAGAAGGTCGGCTTCGACCTCTCAGAGGCGACGCAGGCCTCCGAGAACAACACGATCAAGATCGCCGACGTCCCGCCGCTCGGCATCACCGTTCAGAAGGGGCCGACCCTCGACGGTCTGGGCAAGTACTACCGCGAGACCATCGAGGAGTCCGACGTCGACGCCGTCGACGTCGTCTCGGTCCTCAAGGAGTCCGGCGCCGACGTGATGGTGTCCTACCTCCCGGTGGGCTCCGAGCAGGCTGACAAGTTCTACGCGCAGTGCGCGATCGACGCCGGCGTCGCGTTCGTCAACGCGCTGCCCGTCTTCATCGCCTCCGACCCCGTGTGGGCCAAGAAGTTCGAGGACGCCGGCGTCCCGATCATCGGCGACGACATCAAGTCCCAGGTCGGCGCGACGATCACGCACCGGGTGATGGCCAAGCTGTTCGAGGACCGCGGCGTGGTGCTGGACCGCACCTACCAGCTCAACGTCGGCGGCAACATGGACTTCAAGAACATGCTCGAGCGCGACCGCCTGGAGTCCAAGAAGATCTCCAAGACCCAGGCCGTGACCTCCAACATCTCCCACGACCTCGGCGCCCGCAACGTCCACATCGGCCCCTCGGACTACGTCCAGTGGCTCGACGACCGCAAGTGGGCCTACGTCCGCCTCGAGGGTCGCGCGTTCGGTGACGTCCCGCTCAACCTCGAGTACAAGCTCGAGGTCTGGGACTCCCCCAACTCCGCCGGCATCATCATCGACGCGATCCGCGCCGCCAAGATCGCCCTGGACCGGGGCATCGGCGGCCCGATCATCTCGGCGTCCTCCTACCTGATGAAGTCCCCGCCGGTGCAGCTGCCCGACGACGAGGGTCGCCGACGCGTCGAGGCCTTCATCAAGGGCGAGGAGTAACAAACCGCTCCTGCCTGACCCTGCTCCATCCCTGACCCGCCCGAGATCCTCGGGCGGGTCAGTGCATTTCCCAGGGTTCGTCCGGCGGCGATCTCCCCCCGACAGGGGATCTGTGGCCGACTGCACGATCGACGGGACGTAACCCCGTCGCCGTGAGCGTCGTTGCCACCTCGAACCGCTGCGCCACCGCGCAGCCCACGACCCAAGGACTCTCATGGCTCCCGTGCGTGCTCGTCGCCTCCGGACTGCAGCGGTCACCACCGCCTTGCTGGCCGGACTCGCGACCCCCGTCGTCCTCGCTCCCAGCTCCTCGGTGGCCTCCCCGGCCGTCGATGACAAGCCGGCCCCCGGCGCGACGTTCGGGACCAAGCTCCTGAGCGTCGACTTCGACTCCCAGGCCTCCACCATCGACCCCGGGGACACGTTCACCGTCTCCGGCACGGTCGGCAAGGTGACCCAGGGCGTGGTGGGTCGCCTCGGCGCCGGCGTCCCGGCGAGCTTCACCCTCGCGGTCACCGACGCTGGTGGCACAGTCCTCGGGACCCAGCAGGTCACGGCCGACGACGACGGCTCGTTCGCCACGACGGTGCCCGGTGAGCTCACCGCGGGACTGGCCGGGTCGGAGGACCTGAGGGCAGGCGACCTGAGCCTGGCCCTGCGCGCCCTCGACGCGTCGTACGCCGGGTTCGCGGCGGCCGAGGCAGGCGCGGAGCCGATCGCGGTCCGCGCCTCGACCCAGCGTCTCAAGATCACCAACAGCTTCGTCTCCTCGGTCGGCTGGGTGAAGCCGGGCGCGGACTACCCGTCGCGGATCCTGGTCACCAACCCCACGTCTAAGGCCATCTCCGGCGCGGTCGTGACGGTGCGCGCACCGACGGGCACGACGTTCCGCAAGGCCTCCGGTGCGGGCGCCCGCGCGGTCAGGCCCACGCAGATCACCTGGCGGCTCAAGCCCGTCGGGGCCAAGAAGACCTCCGTCCTGGTCATCGAGAGCCGCGCCGCGACGCTCGAGGCGCTGCCGACGCTGGTCTGGCGCGACCTGTCGACCACCGCCACGCTGGTGTCGAGGAAGAAGCGCTCGACCGTCAGGAGCCACGGCCCCAAGGTCATCCCGCCAGCGGAGGTCTACGACACCGCCCGCTACGGCGACCGCCCCTTCCCCGTCGTCCCGGTGCAGTACACCGACCGCACCTACACCGCCGGTCACTCCGGTGGCGACCTCGCCCAGGTCATCAATGCCAGGTCCGTCAAGGGCTCGACGTTCAACCTCTACCAGGAGATGTCGCTGGGCCAGCTCTACCCCAACGGCACCGTCCCGTCGGCCGGCATCGCGACCGCCGACTTCGACTACGCCCCGGGCTTCGACTTCCAGCAGACCAGCCCGGCGACGCTGAGCACCTGCACGGGCGTCACCTTCGGTGACTCCCCGATCCCGGCCCAGGGCACCGCGCTCTATCCCGAGCGGATCACCAACGGTGTCTACAACCTGCCTGGCCAGACCCAGTGGTACGGCGCGGACGCCAACGGCTCCGCCGTGGTCGGCGCGCTCGGCGGGGTCGCGGCCCTGCAGCAGATCGACAGCGGCTGCGGCCCGACCGGCAAGCTCGTCGCCGACGCGGTCGCGGTCTCCGACCCGGAGATCGACTACTCCGACTTCGACACCGACAAGGACGGCGTCGTCGACTTCTTCATGGCCGTCTTCGCCGGCTGTGGCGGCAACGGCGCCTCGCAGCTCGGTGTCTGTTCCGACGCGGCGAGCGACGCCCTCCCCTACGACAACATCTGGCCGCACAGCTCCTCGCTGGAGTTCTACCTCTCCGACCCGGTCACGGGGCTGCCCGGCTTCACGACCGACGACCAGCTCAAGGACCTCGAGGGCAAGCCGCTGTTCTACACGAGCAAGAGCTACCAGAAGATGACCACGAACCGCACGCCGTACCAGGTGTTCGTCCGCGTCGGGCCCTACAACCTCAACCCCGAGACCGCGATCGACAAGGCCAGCGTCATCTCGCACGAGTACGGCCACTCGCTGGGCCTTCCGGACTTCTACTCCCTCGGCGGCCGTGAGACCTACGGCGACTGGAACCTGATGGCGACCGACAAGTCGCAGAACATGGACGGCTTCTCGCGTCAGGAGCTCGGGTGGGTGGTGCCGGAGGTCCTGACCCGCGGGACCCGGACGGTCAAGAACATCCCCGACTCCAAGCAGGACACCGGCGTCATCCGGTGGAAGACCGCGGCGGGCAAGAGCTACACGCTCAAGCGCGGCCGTGACGGGGTCGTGCACAACTCGCGGATGTACGTCGCGAAGCTCCCCGGTCGCCAGCTGCTCGACCCGAAGGTCTTCAGCACCGGTGATCGCGCCACGAAGAAGCACGCGTGGTTCAGCGGGGCCGGCAACGACTTCGGCTGCGCAACAGACGGGGGCGGGCGCAACCTCGACTTCTCCCTCCCGGCACTGTCGAAGATCCCGGCCGGCACGGACGTCTCGGTCTCCTTCAAGTCCTACTGGGACATCGAGTGGGACTACGACTACGGCTACGTGCTCAGCTCCAAGGACGGCAAGGGCTTCACCTCGCACGCCTCGGACAACGACTACACGAGCTCCAACACCGACCCGTTGGCCGGCAACCCCAACCAGAACGGGTGCCAGGCGGCCTACGACAACGGGCTGACCGGGACCTCGGGCTCCTACCAGGCCGGCACCGAGGCACTCGACCGCAAGGCCGGCAACACCCCGGCCCCGATCTTCGTCTCCGACACCTACGACATCTCCGACCTGGCCGGCGCCAAGACTCCGGTGCTGCGCTTCAGCTATGCCACCGACCCGGGCCTGGCGCGTCCCGGCTGGTTCATCGACGACATCGTGGTGAAGGCGGGCTCGAAGGTCATCTACCGCTCCGACTTCGAGAAGAACGGCTCGCCAGAGGACCCGTTCGTCTTCAACGGTGGGTGCCAGTCCGACAACCCCGGCGGTGACTGCACCAAGGGCTGGCAGTACGTGAAGGCCGGCGCCGAGGCGGAGTTCGACCACGCCTACTACGTCGAGCTGCGCGACCGCTCCGGCTTCGACCTCGACGGCAAGGGCCAGATCGACCGCGACCCGATCGGCTTCCAGCCTGGCCTGTCGCTGCTCTACAGCGACGAGGCGCACGGCTACGGCAACGCCGGGACCGACGACCCGCCGGCCCAGTCGCCGCTCGACGCCAAGCCCGAGCCGGGCAGCACCGCGCCGAACCTCAACGACGCGGCCTTCACCGCCGCCCGTGGTCGCCGGACCTTCTCCGACTTCGGTCGGGGGCACACCGACAACTACAGCGACCCGGCCAACACCGCGGTCGACCCCCGCCACTCCGGCGTGGCCAACCCGTGGCGCTTCCAGTACGACTGCCTGAGCTTCAAGGTGTTGTCCATGAAGGGCGCCACCAACGGTCCGTCGGCCTCCAACGGGGACCTCACCGGCACGGTGCGCTTCACCGTCGGCAAGGGCTGTGGCCGGTTCAACTACGGCTACGGCGTGCCAGCGACGCCGAAGAACACCCGCCCGACCGCGCGCATCACCGCCTCCCGGACGACGGTGCCCGCCGGCACAGCCGTGCGCTTCGACGGCTCGAGGAGCACCGACAAGGAGACGCCGCGCACGCTCGACTACGTGTGGAGCTGGGACGACGGCGGCGCCGTCAAGGACGCCGTCGGCGTCCAAGCGAGGCACACGTTCGACACCCCCGGCACCTACCGGGTGCGCCTGCGGGCGAGTGACCCGCAGGGCAGGTTCCACATCGCGCCCCTCACGGTGACGGTGACCTGAGCAGCCCGCTGCTCTCGTGACGAAGGCCCTCCCACGCGCTGCGGGAGGGCCTTCGGTCGTGCCGAGGATCGTTGCTGGGGGTGGAGCGAGGAAGCGGATCAGGCAGCGGCGCGGGCGGCCTCGGCCTCGGTCTTGACGGCGGCGAGGGTCGTCGTCATGCCGGTCCGGAGCTCCTGGGTGAACTTCTCGACGCCGCCCAGGACGTACTTGGTCAGGTTGAGCGAGACACCCGAGATGCCGTCGGGCGTCTCGCGACGGTGCGTCAGCGTGGTCCCGCCGGTGGCGCTCGGTGCGAGCTGGAAGGACCAGATGGTCTTGTTCTCCGCGATCCGGAACGCGAAGTCCTCGTGCGGGGTGAAGCGCACGACCTTGCCCTTGGTCGGCCAGAAGAGCAGGCCCTTGCGATTGAGGTTGGAGAACTTCGCGCCCTGCAGGACGGCGCCGCCCTTGACCGTGGTGCGCACGACCTGGGGGCTGCGCGCGGACATCGCGGCCAGGTCGGTCACGAGGGCCCAGACCTGGGCGGGAGGGGCATCGATCTCGATCGAGGCCTCGAGCTGGGCGTGCTGGGTGTCTGCCATCCGGGCAACCTACCCAAGGTATGTGGGCCGCGTCTGTGTGATCGTCGCCACGGTGGCGAGGGTCCCGGCCCCGGGGTCGGGTCGTGTGCCGGAGCGCGCGGCCTGGCGCGGTGTGGGGCACACGACCGCCGAGAGCCGCCGCCGCACCTCAGCGAGGTCCGTGGGTGTTGAGCCAGAGCACCGGACCGGGGAGGGCGGCGCCGAGGGAACGGACCGCGGCGAGGGCCTTGCCGGTGTAGACCGGCTCGAGCTCGAGGCCGGCCGCGGCAGCCCGGGTGACCTCGGCGACGGAGGCCGGGGTGGGGTCGCCGTACGTCGTCCCGAGCCAGTCGGGCCTCAGGTCGAAGTCGTCGGGCGTGAGGTCCGGGACCTGCGCCATCCCGCGCTCACGCAGCAGCGTGGCGGTGCGACCCGCCAGCCGGCTCATGGTGACGGCGTCGAGGCGCAACATGTCGTTGACGACCGCACCGAGGACCCGCGTGCGCAGCCCGGCGATCCGGAAGCCCAGGGTCAGCCCGGCCACGGTGCCGCCCGAGCCGACCGGCACCACCATGGTCGCCGGCTCCGGCAGGTCCCCGGATGCGACCTGGGCAGCGATCTCGAGGGCGACGTCGACGTAGCCCAGCGTGCCGAACGCGTTGGACCCACCTGCGGGGAGGTACCACGGTCGGTGCCGCGCGAGGATCCACGGCGCCGCCACCTTGAGCCTCAACGTGGTGGGGAAGCGGTAGAGACGGGCGCCCGAGGCCTCGAGCCGTGCCAGCTGGTCGCGCACGTGGTCGTCGACGGGCTGGTCGACCAGGCCCAGCACCGTCCTCAGCCCGTGCTCGCGACCGTAGAGCGCACAGGCCAGCCCCCAGTGCGTGCCGATCCCGCCCACCGTGAACAGGGTGGAGGCCCCCCGTCGCTGCGCCTCGGGGATGATCCACTCGAGCTTGCGGACCTTGTTGCCGCCCCAGGCGCCGTCGCCGAAGACCGCCTCGTCCTTGAGCCACACCTCCAGGCCCGGGCCGAAGCCGAGGTCGAGCGGACGCACCGGCGTCGGCGCTGCGCCCAGCGCCACGTGGCCCAGTCCCGCGGCGCGCTCGGCGAGCAGGCTCACGGTGCCGGCGCCTGCTCACCCGTCTGGCCGGCCCACCAGGCCAGCAGCGCCTCGCGTGCCTGCTCGGCGCTCATCGGACCCACGTCCATGCGCAGCTCGAGCAGGTGTTGGTAGGCCAGCCCGACCTCGCGGCCGGAGCCGATCCCGAGGATCTCCATGATCTGGTTGCCGTCCAGGTCGGGCCGGATCGAGTCCAGCTCCTCCTGCTCACGCAGCAGCGCGATGCGCTCCTCGAGTCCGTCGTAGGTGCGTCGTAGACGATCGGCCTTGCGCTGGTTGCGCGTCGTGCAGTCCGCGCGCGTGAGCACGTGCAGCCGCTCCAGCTGGTCGCCGGCGTCGCGGACGTAGCGGCGGACGGCTGAGTCGGTCCACTCACCGTTGCCGTAGCCGTGGAAGCGCAGGTGCAGCTCGACGAGCTTGCTCACCGCGTCGGTCTCGTCGTTGGAGAACTTCAGCGCCTTCATCCGCTTGCGGGTGATCTTGGCGCCCACGACGTCGTGGTGGTGGAAGGTGACCGTGCCGTCCTCGACGAACTTGCGCGTGCGCGGCTTGCCGACGTCGTGCATCAGCGCAGCGAAGCGGGAGACCAGGTCGGGCTCCCCGCCCAGGCGCGACTCGAGGTCGATCGCCTGCTCCAGCACGGTGAGCGTGTGCTCGTAGACATCCTTGTGTCGGTGGTGCTCGTCGCGCTCCAGCGCGAGCGCCGGCAGCTCGGGCAGCACCCGCTCGGCCAGGCCCGTCTCCACCAGCAGCGTCAGGCCGAGACGCGGGTGGGGGGCGCAGATGAGCTTGACCAGCTCGTCGCGCACCCGCTCGGCGGAGATGATCTGGATCCGGTCCGCCATCGCGGTCATGGCGGCCACGACAGCGGGATCGACGGTGAAGCCGAGCTGGGCGGCGAAGCGCGCCGCCCGCATCATCCGCAGCGGGTCGTCGGAGAAGGAGTCCTCCGGCCGCCCCGGTGTCCGCAGCACCCGGTGGGCCAGGTCGACGACCCCGCCGAACGGATCTTCGACGACGCGACCAGGCACGAGCACCGCCATCGCGTTGACCGTGAAGTCACGACGCCCCAGGTCGCCGGCCAGGGTGTCGCCGAAGTCGACGTCGGGCTTGCGGGAAGAGGCGTCGTAGACCTCGGAGCGGTACGTCGTGACCTCGACGATCCAGTCGCCCTTGCGGCAGCCGATGGTGCCGAAGTCGCGACCCATGTCCCAGGTGGCGTCTCCCCACGCCTGGAGCAGCCGCTCGGTGTCGTCGGGGTGCGCGGACGTCGCGAAGTCCAGGTCGTTGTGCCGACGGCCGAGCATCGCGTCGCGGACCGGCCCGCCGACCAGCGCGAGCTCGTGGCCTGCGTCGTTGAAGACGCGTCCGAGGTCGTCGATCACCGGGGCGATCCGGTCCAGCTCCGTCTCGACGGCGCGCTGGACCTCGACGATGCTCAGGGTCTGGATCGGGGCGTCGGGCACGGCCGACGAGTCTAGGGCACGGCCCCTCGCTCCTCGCCGACGCGCAGCAGGCCACGGAACGGGGAGCCACGGCCTGGGTGCTCCAGCCTGGGCACTCCGGGCCGATAGGCTCGCCCCGTGGTCCGGTCCCCCTCGTTTCGTCGCGCCCTGGGCACAGCGATCGGGACCCTGACGGGGAGCCTGGCGCTGCTCGTCGGCCCGACGACCGCCACCGCCGCACCGATCGCCCCGAACGCCAGCCCTGCCAGCGCCGCGAGCGCGACACCGCCGGCCATCCGGACCCTCGAGCCGCTCTCGATCGAGATGAGCACGATCTCGCCCTCCGTCGTGCCCCGCAAGGGCCCCATCCGGATCACCGGCACCGTGACCAACATCGACATCGAGACCTGGTCGACGATCAACCTCTATCCCTTCATCGGCAACGAGCCGATGACCAGCGCCCAGGACCTGGACGCCGCCGCGAAGGTGCCGGTCGACCAGGAGGTGGGCGGCCGGATCACCGACTTCGGTCCGTTCGAGACCATCGAGGAGCTGGCGCCGGGGGAGTCCTACACCTTCACCCTCACCGTGCCGCGCTCCTACTACGACCTCCCGCGCCGCGGCGTCTACTGGTTCGGGGTCCATGCGCTCGGGGAGGGCCCGGTGCCGCGCGACAGCATCGCCGACGGCCGCGCCCGCACGTTCCTGCCCTACGTCCCGGCCAACGTCGACGGCTCGATCGAGACCGCCGTCGTGATCCCCCTGCGCCGCTACATCGCCCACGAGGGCGACGGCTCGGTCGCCAACACCGACGACTGGGCGCGCACTCTCGAGGACGGCGGCCGCATGCGTGGCCTGGTCGACTTCGGCGTCGCTGCCGACACCGACACGGTGACCTGGCTGATCGACCCCGCCCTGCTCGACGCCGTACGACGCCTCGCGGCCGGCAACCCGGCCCGCTCGCTGTCACCCACGCAGCCCGCCGACCCGGACGAGCCCGACCCCACGACGTCGCCCAGCCCCTTGACCACGATCAGTCCCTCATCCGACGAAACCGAGGGCGGGGACCCCGCGAACCCCGAAGCGGAGCCGGCCGTGCCCGTCGATCCAGCAGCGGCTGCGCTGGCCGAGAGCGCCAACGACTGGCTCGCCGACCTCGAGGGCGCACTCCCGGGCGACCAGATCCTCACGCTGCCCTACGGCGACATCGACGTGGCTGCCGCTGCGAAGCACGACCCCCTGCTCTACCGCCTCGCCACCGAACGCACCAGCGCTCTGCTGGAGTCATGGGGTGTCTCCACCACCCCGGCGGTCGGCGCCCCCAGCGGCTTCATGGACGCCGCCGGCATCGACCTGGCCACGTCCGACTCCACCGTGCTGCTGACCGACCGGATGTTCGGCGAGGACCCCCCCGCAGTCGCCGACTCCGCGGGCCACCAGCTCGTGGTCACCTCGACGGGCGCGGCCTCGGGCGGCCCGCTACCCGGTGAGCGGCTCTCCGCCATCGGGCTGCGCCAACGGCTGCTCAGCGAGGCCGCGGTGCGGGTGCTCCAGCCCGACCACCAACCCCTGGTGATGCTGTTGCCCGTCCAGTGGAACCCCGATGACGTCAACGTCTTCTTCGACGGTCTCTCCGCCGACTGGCTCGACCTGAGCTCGGTGGCCGACGCGACCGACCGGTCCCCCGCCTTCGTCGAGGCCGCCGACCTCACCTACCCCGAGCGTCAGTCCGAGCGTGAGCTGACGGCGCGCACCTTCACGGCCGTCGACTCCCTCATCGCGTCGGGTGAGGCCCTGCAGAACCTGCTCACCCTCAACGACCAGGTGGCCTCGATCGTCACCAACCAGGCCCTGAGCAGCGCGTCGTACGCCGCCCGCGAGGCACCGCGCTCGGCGCGCCGGGCCACCGACGCCTCCCGCACCTGGATCGAGGCCCGTCTCGGCTCGGTCGAGGTCGACGCCCCTCCCGGCGTGACCCTCGCGGCCGCCAAGGGCAGCTTCGCGGCCACCGTGACCAACAGCCTGGACGAGCCCGTCACCGTGGTCGTCGTGGCCCGCAGCGACGAGGGCATCGTCGTGTCGGACTCCGAGGAGATCCAGCTGGCCCCCGACAGCCAGACCACCATCTTGATGTCGGCACGCACCCTGCGCCTGGGTGTCCACGCCGTCACGCTCTACGTGACCGACACCGACGGCAGCCGCCTCGGCTCCTCCGACCGGCTGCCGATCCGCTCCGGTCAGGTGAGCACGATCATCTGGGTGATCATGGCTTCCGGCGCGGGCATCCTCATCCTGGCCATCGGCGTGCGCCTGGTGCGGCGCTTCCGGCGCCGCCACGACCCGATCGAGGACCCCACCCCGTGAGTGCTGCCGAGGAAGACGAGAACCAGAAGGTCCTCGCCTCGAGCGCGGTCATGGCCGCCGGCACCGTGGTGTCGCGCCTGAGCGGCTTCGTCCGCTCGACGCTGCTGGTGGCGGCGCTGGGTGTGTCCCTCCACGCCGACATCTTCACGATCGCCAACACGATCCCGAACATGCTCTACATCCTGCTGGCCGGCGGCGTGTTCAACGCCGTGCTCGTGCCCCAGCTGATCCGGGCGATGAAGAACGACGACGACGGGGGCGAGGCCTACACCAACCGGGTCATCACCCTGGCGGGGCTGTTCCTCGCCGCCGTGACCGTGCTCCTGGTGGTCGCCGCACCGCTGGTGATGGACCTGGTCCTGAGCGACCAGTACTCCACCGCCGACCTCGTCGAGCAGCGTCAGTCGGCCATCGACTTCGCCCGCTACTGCCTGCCCCAGGTCTTCTTCTACGGGATGTTCGTGCTGGTCGGGCAGATCCTCAACTCGCGCGGTCGCTTCGGTCCGATGATGTGGGCGCCGATCGCCAACAACGTCCTCTCGGTCGCGGTGCTGGTGGTCTACCTGGTCGTCTACGGCGCTGCCCAGGGGGCCGAGAAGGTCGGGCCGTTCAGCACCGACCAGGAGCTGCTGCTCGGCCTCGGCTCGACGCTGGGCATCGCCGCGCAGCTGGTGATCCTGGTGCCCTACCTGCGCAAGGCCGGCTTCACCTACCGCCCGCGCTTCGACTTCCGCAACGCCGGTCTCGGCCACACGCTCCGCCTGGGCGTCTGGACGGTGCTCTTCGTGATCGCCAACCAGGTGGCCTACGTCGTCGTCGTCAACCTGGCCAGCAGCGGCACCGCGTCCGGCGGCGAGGGCACCGGCATCACGATCTACTCCTCGGCGTTCTTGATCATGATGGTCCCCCACTCGATCATCACCGTGTCCCTCGCGACCGCGATCCTCCCCGGGCTCTCGGCCCGCGCCGCGGCCCGCGACCTGACCGGCCTCGCCTCCACCCTCACCGGCACCCTGCGCACCGCCCTCGCGGTCGTCGTACCGTTCGCGGCGCTCATGCCCGTCATCGCGCTCGACGTCGCCAACGTCGTCTGGGGCCACGGCGCGGGCGCCGACGACTTCCCGCGCTACGTGCCCTCGCTCGCACTGTTCGGCGGCGGGCTGGTCTTCTTCACCGTCCACTACCTCGTGCTGCGCGGCTTCTACGCCCTGGAGGAGACGCGCACCGTCTTCTTCATCCAGGTCGCGGTCGCCACCACCAACATCGTCGCAGCGGTCGTGCTCGTGGGACGAGGCAGCCTGGAGCAGACCTCACCCGCGCTGGTGCTCGCCTACACCGCCGCGTACGCCGTGGGCTCGGCGTTGTCCTACACCGTCCTCCGCGCGCGACTCGGCGGCCTCGAGAGCCGGCGGTTGCTGCGCTTCCTGGTGCGTCTGGCCGTCGCCACCGCCATCTCGACCGGCGTCGCCATCCTGCTGGCGTGGGGCCTGCGCACCTTGGCCGAGCAACCGCCCTGGCCCGTGGCCGCGCTCCGCGGCGGCCTCGTCACAGCGGTCGACGTAGCACTCTTCGTGATGCTGGCGCGGATGATGCGGTTGCGCGAGGTGACGTCGGTCATCGACACGATCACCCGTCGGCTGGGTCGTGCCTCTCGGTCGTGAACGGTCCTACGATGGCCACGACCACCTGACACCAGACCGAACAACAGACCCGAGAGGACGGTAGTGCCGCACTCGATCCGACCGGGCGACGTGCTCGCCGGCCGCTATCGACTCGTGGATCTGCTCACCGAGAGTGGGGGCGGACGATTCTGGCGAGCCCACGACCGGGTGCTCGAGCGCCACGTCGCGCTGCACGTCATCGCCGAGGACGACCCCCGCGCACCCGGCCTGCTCGAGGCGGCCCGGAGGTCCGCGACGCTGCTCGACCGGCGGATCCTGAGGGTGCTGGACGCCGACACCGACAACGGCCTGGTCTTCGTGGTCAACGAGTGGGGCTCGGGCACCTCCCTGGACATCCTGGTGGCCAGCACCGGTCCGCTGCTGCCGCGACGGGCAGCCTGGCTGGTCGGTGAGGTCGCCGACTCCGTGTCGCGCGCCCACGAGGCCGGTGTCACCCACGGCCGCCTGGCCCCCGAGAACGTCATGATCGACCGCAACGGTGAGATCCGGGTGATCGGCTTCTCGGTCGACGCCGCGATGCATGGGCTGACCGGGTCCCGCGTCGAGAGCGACATCGCCGACCTGGCCGGGCTACTCTACTGCGGCCTGACCGGCAAGTGGGCCGGAGTCTCCTCCTCCGCGGTCCCCCGTGCCCCGGCCGAGCACGGCGAGGTGTTGCGTCCCCGCCAGGTACGCGCGGGGGTGCCCCGGAGCCTCGACGCGCTGTGCGACGCCGTCCTGCACGCGTCGGGCAGCAACGGCGCCGCCCGTAGCGCGGTCAGGCACCGCGAGCTGGTCGCGCCCACGACGGCCAGCGAGATCAGCCTCTACCTCGGCGACTACGTGGGTGACCCGGTCGGCATCGCCGAGGCGCTGCTCGCCGGCTTGCCGACCCACCACGAGGAGCAGTTCCTCGTGCTGCCAGCCGTGCCCGAGATCGCGGCTCGCGACAGCGCGGAGCTCCCGGCCGTCACCTCGGAGGTCACCCAGGCCGTTCCGGTCGCGCCGGAGCCCGACCCCCCCGATGCCCCCCCGGAGCTGGTGACGCAGGCCGGCCTGCCGATCTTCGACGACGACAACGACGACGTGTCGTGGTTGGAGGCGCGGGGCACCCCGGCACCACCCCCACCACCCTTCGAGGAGCCACCCGAGCGGCCCCTGTTCGCCCCGGAGCCCGCCAGCGGCGAGCCCGCCCGACGACCGCGTCCTGGCGCCGCCAGCGCGTCGACCGGGAGCAGCTACTGGCCCTGGGAGGCAGGGACCGGACCCGGTCGCACCACCGGGAGTGCCCTGACGCCGATCGTCAACGACGAGCCACCGCCCGGACGCAGCTGGTTGCGCCTGGCCGCACTCATCGCCGTCTGCCTGGTGCTGCTGGTCGCCATGGTCGTGGCCTACAACCTGGGGCGCGGCAAGACCGCTCTCGGCACCGAGCCCGCCCCCGACGACCCCTCGCCGAGCGCGTCGGCCACGAGCAGCCCGAGTCCCGCCGTACCCCTGGGGGGGCTGGTGGCCGAGGACCTCGACCCCCAGGGCGGTGACGGCGAGGAGAACCCCGAGGACGCGCCCCTGGTCGTCGACGGCCTGCCGGACACGACCTGGTCGACCTCGACCTACCAGCAGCAGCTCGGTCCGGCCGGCCTGAAGACCGGCGTCGGCCTGGTCATCGACCTCAACGGTGAGCGCAGGCTCTCCTCGGTGTCGTTGGACCTGGTCGGCTCCCCCACCTCGGTCTCGCTCTACGTCGCCGACAGCGCGCCCGACGGGGTGCGCGACCTGGAGCCTGTGGTCAGCGGCACCGGCAAGGGCGAGAGCCTCGAGCTGGCCCTGCCGGAGGACACGACCGGCCGGTTCCTGGTCGTGTGGCTGACCTCGCTGCCGACGACCGACGACGGCCGCTTCCGCGGCACCATCGCTGAGGTGAAGGTGCGGGGTGAGTGACGTCGACGAGACCGGGACCGCGGGCGGCTCGGGTGAGGTGCGCACTGACGTGGAGCTGTTGCGTGCCCACGTCGACGGCGACGCCGAGGCCTTCGGGGTCCTCTTCCGGCGCCATCGGGACCGGCTCTGGGCGGTCGCGCTGCGCACGATGGGAAACCCCGAGGACGCTGCCGACGGCCTCCAGGACGGTCTGATCGCCGCCTACCGCCGCGCCGGGTCCTTCCGCGGGGAGGCCCAGGTGACCACCTGGTTGCACCGGGTGGTCGTCAACGCCTGCCTGGACCGTCTGCGCGCCGCCAAGGTCCGCCGGGCCGACGCGCTGCCTGACGACCTCGAGGACTACGGCCATCGCGGGGCGCTGGCGTCGCACAGCGGGGCCACGGCCGACCCCGCCGACCTCGCCGTAGGAGGAGAGCGACGCGCGCGGGTGCTGGCCGCTCTCGCCGAGCTGCCCGTCCAGCAGCGCGCCGCGCTCGTGCTCGTGGACATGGAGGGCTACCCGGTCGCCGAGGTGGCCCTGATGCTCGACTGCGCCGAGGGCACGGTGAAGTCCCGGTGCTCGCGTGGTCGCGCGCGCCTCGCCGTGGCGCTCGAGCTGCTGGCACCCGGGCGTGACGCAGACCACGACCCCGTGCGGAACCCGTCGCTCACCGCTCCCGTCCGATCCACACGGCCCTCGAGGGCCCCGTCCCCGGGTGTCGACCCACCCTCCCCGACCACCCCCTCCCCGACCACTGCGCCACCTGAGACCAGCTAGGAGAATGTGCCCCGTGTCCGACGATCGCGAGCTCAGCCCCCAGCAGGAGGAGCAGGTACGTCGCCTGCTCGCCGAGGCGCGCGTCGATGAGCCGATCCCGGGTGACGTCGCCGGGCGGCTCGACCGGGTGCTGGCCCGCCTCGCCGACGGCGAACCTGACGGCGATCGCTCCCACCTCGACGAGCTCGCCTCGCGTCGCCGCCGCAAGGTGACCACCCTGCTGGTGGCAGCCGCCGCGGTCGTGGCCGTCGGCGTCGGAGCGCAGAGCTTCACCCTCGACGGCGACGTCGCGACCTCCGGGGACGATGCGACCGCAGCGACCGCCCAGGGGCCCGAGTCCGAGGAGCTGCTGAAGGCCGACTCCGCAGGCAGGGACGAGCAGGCCGCACCCGCCGAGGCGCCGCCGGCGGCGATGGCGACCGGCAGCGGTGACCCGGACGCCTCCCTGTCCCGCGTCGCTGCTCCCGCCCGCATCCGGCCGGCGTTCTTCGCCATCGACGTCGAACGCGTGCGCACCAGCGTCGACCCACTCGCGACGCAAGCCCAGTCACCGACACAGGAAGGCTTTGCCTCCGACTCGACCCAGGCTTCGCGGTCGGACCTGTGCGAGCCAGGGGCCTGGGGATCGGGACGGCTCTACCTGGTGCGCTACGCCGGCAACCCCGCCGTCCTGGCCTTCCGTCCCGCCGTCGGCGAGACCCAGGTCGTCGACCTCCTGCAGTGCGGGACGGCCGACATCCTGCGATCGGTGACCCTGCCCAGGAGCTGACGACCCGGCCTACGGTCCCGACGGAGCGGGGGGCGGGAAGAACGCTCCCCTACGATCGGTTGCAGAGGTGTGACCCGCGACCGGGTCGCAGCAGCACGCCCCGATCAGCGCCGATCAGTCTCGATCGGCCCCGTTGAGCAACGAGAGATGGACCCACATGTCTGAGACCCGCAACGTGATCATCATCGGCTCCGGCCCCACGGGCTACACCGCCGCGGTCTACGCCGCCCGCGCGAACCTCCAGCCGCTGCTCTTCGAGGGGTCGGTCACCGCCGGCGGTGCGTTGATGAACACCACCGAGGTCGAGAACTTCCCCGGCTTCCGCGACGGCATCATGGGCCCGGCCCTGATGGACGAGATGCGCGCCCAGGCCGAGCGCTTCGGCGCCGAGATGATCCCCGACGACGTCCTGGAGGTCGACCTCACCGGCGACGTCAAGATCGTCAAGACGGCCACCGACACCCACACCGCGCGGGCCGTCATCCTGGCGACCGGCTCGGGCTACCGCAAGCTCGAGCTCCCCAACGAGGACAAGCTCTCCGGTCGCGGCGTCTCCTGGTGCGCCACCTGCGACGGCTTCTTCTTCCGCGACCAGCACATCGCGGTCGTCGGCGGCGGCGACTCCGCGGTCGAGGAGGCCACGTTCCTGACCCGCTTCGGCTCCAAGGTCTCGCTCATCGTGCGCCGCGAGGAGCTGCGGGCCTCGAAGATCATGCAGGAGCGGGCCTTCGCAGACCCCAAGCTCGACATCGTGTGGAACTCCGTCGTGGACGGCATCAACGGCGACGACAAGCTCGAGTCGGTCACGCTCAAGGACACGATCACGGGCAAGACCCGCGACCTCGACGCCACCGGCCTCTTCATCGCGATCGGTCACGACCCGCGCTCGGAGCTGCTCGCCGGTCAGGTCGACCTCGACGAGAACGGCTACGTCCTGGTCGCACAGCCCTCCACGGTCACCAACCTGCCCGGGGTCTTCGCAGCCGGCGACCTGGTCGACCACCACTACCGTCAGGCCATCACCGCCGCCGGCACCGGCTGCGCTGCCGCGTTGGACGCCGAGCGCTACCTCGGTGAGCGCGACCACGCCGCCGCGGTCGCCGGTCCCGCGGAGATGATGGCCGAGGTCGCCCAGGCCGCAGGCGCCTGAGCCAGCCGGCTCGCACCGGGAACACCGGACCCCGTCCTGGTGTTGACTAGGGACAGACCCCAGAGTTCATCGAGCCGTAGGGCTCACCGAGAAGGGAAATTGCCGTGGGCAACATCGCAGCCGTCACCGACGCCGAGTTCGAGGCGCAGGTCCTCAAGTCCGACAAGCCGGTCCTCGTGGACTTCTGGGCCGAGTGGTGCGGTCCGTGCCGCCAGGTGGCCCCGATCCTCGACGAGATCGCGACCAGCCACGGCGACAAGATCACCTTCTTCAAGATGAACGTCGATGAGAACCCGGTCACGCCGTCGTCCTACCGCGTGACCGGCATCCCGACGATCAACGTCTACCAGGGCGGCGAGGTCGTCCGCTCGATCGTCGGCGCCAAGCCGAAGGCCGCGCTGCTCAAGGAGCTCGAGCCCTTCATCGGCTGACCGACGCACCATCAGCTCTCACCGCTCCCCCGGCTCGCCGAGGGAGCGGTGACTGCGTTCGGGGGAGGGCGCCGGGTGGGGTCGCACCACACCGATCAGCCGTTCGACCGCGGCCTCCATCTCGTCACGCCACGTCAGCGCCGAGCGCAGCTCCATCCGCATCCGAGGGGTGAACGGGTGCGGTCGGTGGGTCTTGAAGCCGACTCCCCCGAGGAACTCGGCCGGGACCAGGCACGAGCCCAGTCGCGGAGTCGTGGTCCCGAAGGCCTCCACCGCCCGGATCCCGCCCCGGCGGATCAGGTCACTCGCCATCCCCTGCACCAGCATCCGCCCCAGCCCACCGCCGGCATGGAGTGGGTCGACGTAGGCCGTGGTGAGCAGGACGGCGTCACTGGAGACGGGGGCGGTCGGGAAGCCTCCGGCGCCCGGGACGAACGCCGCCGGTGCATAGATGGCGTAGCCGACCGGGCGCTCGTCGACCACGACGACCCGACCGCACGACCCCCACTCACGCAACACCTGCGAGAGCCAGGCCTCCTTCTCGGCGGCCGCAGCCTGATCGCCGTCCACCCGGGCCCGGCGAACGGGGTCCAGCTCCCAGAACAGGCAGGTGCGACAGGGCCCGGGCAGGTCGGCCAGGTGATCGACGGTGAGCCGGACGACCTTGCGCGACATCTGCCTACCTCCTCGCGGGTGGGACCGCCGCTCGGCGAAGGGTCCCTCCTGAGAGGATGACACTCGTGCGCCCGATCCGGCAGAGCCGCAAGCTCCACAACGTCCGCTACGACGTCCGCGGACCCATCCTCGTCGAGGCCCAGCGCCTCGAGGCGGAGGGGCACCGCATCCTCAAGCTGAACATCGGCAACCCCGCGCCGTTCGGCTTCGAGGCACCTGAGGCGATCCTGGCCGACATGATCCACCACCTGCCTGACGCGCAGGGCTACAGCGACTCACAAGGGATCTACCCCGCCCGCACGGCGGTCTCGCAGTTCTACCAGCAGCAGGGCCTCAAGGACTGCATGGTCGAGGACGTCTTCATCGGCAACGGCGTCTCCGAGCTGATCTCGATGGTGCTGCAGGCCTTCGTCGACGACGGCAACGAGATCCTGGTGCCGGCACCCGACTACCCGCTCTGGACGGGCGCCGTGACGCTGGCCGGAGGCATGCCGGTGCACTACCTCTGCGACGAGGATGACGACTGGAACCCTGATCTGACCGACATCGAGGCCAAGATCACCGAGAACACCCACGCCATCGTCATCATCAACCCCAACAACCCCACGGGTGCGGTCTACAGCCGCCAGGTCGTGGAGGGGCTGGTCGACATCGCTCGCCGCCACGAGCTGGTGGTGTTCGCGGACGAGATCTACGAGAAGATCCTCTTCGACGACGCCGTGCACCACCACGCAGCCAAGGCTGCCGGGGACGACGTGCTCTGCCTGACCTTCAGCGGGCTGTCGAAGGCCTATCGGGTCTGCGGCTACCGGGCCGGTTGGGTGATGATTTCCGGCCCCAAGGAGGTCGCCGAGGACTTCTTGGAGGGCCTCACGCTGGTCGCCAACATGCGCATGTGCGCCAACGTGCCGGCTCAGCACGCCATCCAGACGGCCCTGGGGGGCTATCAGTCGATCCAGGAGCTCATCGTGCCCGGCGGGCGCTTCTACGAGCAGAGCATGCTCGCGCACCGACTCCTCAACGAGATCCCCGGAGTCTCCTCGGTGAAGCCACGAGGTGCGCTCTACTGCTTCCCCCGCCTGGACCCCGAGGTCTACGCGATCGACGACGACCAGCAGTTCGTCATCGACCTGCTGCGGGCCAAGAAGCTCCTGGTCACGCACGGCACCGGCTTCAACTGGCCCGCCACCGACCACTTCCGGCTGGTCACGTTGCCCGACGTGGCGATCCTGGAGGAGGCGATCGGTCGGATCGCCGACTTCCTGGCCACCCGACGCTGACCTGCCCCAGACTCGTCGTACCCGTTCCGCTCGCCCTGCCAGACCCACCGCGCTCACCGAGGAGCAACCATGCGTGACCTCACCTATCCGCCGATCATCGTGACGGCGAAGACGCTCTTCCGGGTCCTGGGTCAGCGTTTCGTCATGACCGGCACGGAGAACGTCCCGCGCGAGGGTGGCGTGCTCCTGGCCTACAACCACATCGGCTACGTCGACTTCGTCTACGGTGGCCTCGCCACGCAGCCCTCCAAGAGGTTGGTGCGCTTCATGGCGAAGAAGGAGATCTTCGACGACCGCTTCGGTGGTCCGCTGATGCGCTCGCTGCACCACATCGAGGTCGACCGCGGTGAGGGGCTCGGGTCCTTCCACACCGCGATCGACTATCTCAAGCAGGGCGAAGCGGTCGGGATCTTCCCCGAGGCCACGATCTCCCGGGCGCTGGAGCTCAAGGAGTTCAAGTCCGGCGCCGTGCGGATCGCGGCCGAGGCCGGTGTCCCCCTCGTGCCCGTGATCCTCTGGGGCACCCAGCGGATGATGACCAAGGACCACCCGCGCGACTTCTCCCGCGGCAAGACGATCGCGATCCGGGTCGGCGATGCGCTGCACCCCACCGGTGAGGACCCGGCCGGCGAGGCCGCCGAGCTGCACCGCGTCATGTCGCAGATGCTGGACGAGGCCATCGCGGACTATCCGGCCAGCGAGCAGCCTCCCGGCTCCTGGTGGCTGCCTGCCCGTCATGGAGGCTCGGCACCCACCCTCGAGGAAGCAGCACGTCTCGATGTCGAGGAGAAGCGGGAGCGCGCCGCCAAGCGTGCTGCCAAGCGCGCCGCGAGGGCTTCCAAGAAGTCCTGATCGCGGGTGGTCGCAGCGAGCCCACGGGTCGGTGTGGGGGATCCGCAGCCTGCCCTCGGGGGTGATGTTTCGCGTGAAACATCCACCGCCAGCGCTCGCACACCGCTTTCTCAGCAGGTCAGCGCGCTGTAGCGCACGTGTCGCTATGTCGCCGAGTCGCTATGTCGACTTATCGACTCATCGCTAGATGGGTCGATCGTTGCGGTTGCGGGGGTCCATGATGTCGATGATCCGCCGCAGGTCGTCGAGGGAGGCGAACTCCACCGTGATCTTGCCCTTGCGTTGACCCAGGTCGACCTTGACCCGTGTCTCAAACCGGTCCGAGAGCCGCTCGGCGATGTCTGCGAGACCGGGAGCGGTCGGCCGGTTGCGGTGACTCCTGTGGCTGCCGCCCTTCAGGTCGCCGACCGCGACGATCTCCTCGAGCCCGCGCACGCTGATCCCCTCAGCCACGACCCGCTGGGCGAGGCGGTCCTGGATGTCGGCGTCCTCGACGGAGAGCAGGGAGCGAGCGTGCCCGGCCGAAAGGACCCCGGCGGCGACCCGCCGCTGGACAGCGGGGCTGAGCTTGAGCAGACGCATCGTGTTGCTGATCTGCGGGCGCGAGCGACCGATCCGGCTCGCGAGCTCCTCGTGGGTGCAGGCGAAGTCCTCGAGGAGCTGGGCATAGGCCGACGCCTCCTCGAGCGGGTTGAGCTGCGAGCGGTGCAGGTTCTCCAGCAGCGCGTCCCGGAGCATGTCGTCGTCGTCGGTCTCCCGGACGATCGCGGGGATCGCTTCCAACCCTGCCGCCTGGGAGGCGCGCCAACGACGCTCGCCCATGACGAGCTCGTAGGAGTCCTCGCCGTTGCGACGCACGACGATCGGCTGCAGCAGCCCGACCTCGCGGATCGAGTGGACCAGCTCGGCCATCGCGTCCTCGTCGAAGACGCTACGCGGCTGCACAGCATTGGGCTGGATCTGGGTGATCGGCAGCTCGGCGAAGTAGGCACCCGCGACCACGGCCGTGCTGGCGCCGGGGACCGGCGACAGGGCGCCCTCTGACCCGGCCGGACCACCTCGGGGTACGTCAGGGGAGCCGGACGCCCCTTCGACCTGCTCGACACCGGATGAGGGGCCGCCGTCGTGCGGCGCCGACGAGGGAGGACCCGACGGTGCTGCGGCCGGTGCCGTGGGGATGAGGGAGCCCAGGCCACGACCCAGGCCACGACGCTGAGGCGGACGGTTGCTGTTCACGCGCGGACTCCCTTGGTGGCGATCTCGCGAGCTGCCTCGAGATAGCTGAGTGCACCCGGGGAACCCGGGTCGTAGGTCATCACCGTCTGACCGTAGGACGGCGCCTCCGAGACCCGCACCGAGCGGGGGATTGAGGTCTTGAGCACCTGGTCACCGAAGTGCTCGCGCACCTCCTCGGCCACCCCGGCGGCCAGTCGGGTGCGGGCATCGAACATCGTCACGAGGATCGTGGAGACGGCCAGGTCGGGGTTGAGGTGCTTGCGCACCATGTCGACGGTCTCGAGCAGCTGTCCGAGTCCCTCCAGCGCGTAGTACTCCGCCTGGATCGGGATCATCATCTCGTCCCCGGCGACCAGCGCGTTGAGTGTGAGCAGGCCCAGCGACGGTGGGCAGTCGATCAGCACGAAGTCGTAGCGCTCCTCCCCGGCCACCTCCGCAGTCCCCACGAGGGGGTGTCCGGAGATGGCGCGCTTGAGCCGCCCCTCCCGGGCGACCACGCTGACGAGTTCGATCTCGGCCCCGGCGAGGTCGATCGTGGCCGGGACCACCCACAGGCCCGCGACGTCGGGGCACGGAGCCACGACCTCCGCGAGCGGCACTCCGTCCACGAGGGCGTCGTAGGTCGAGGGGACACCGCGCCGGTGCTCCACTGCCAGGGCCGTGGACGCGTTGCCCTGCGGGTCGAGGTCGATGACCAGGACGCGCTGGCCGAGCTGGGCCAGGCCAGCGGCCACGTTAACCGTGGACGTCGTCTTGCCCACGCCGCCCTTCTGGTTGGCCACCACGACGACCCTGGTCGCGTTAGGTCGCTGCAACGCGGGACGGGCGTGCGCCTCCTGGCGCGCCAGGACGCTGTGCTGGGCCGCGCGAGCCAGTGGCGTCGCCGGATCATCAAAGTGATCGCTCTGGGAGGCCACGTCGCCGGCTGTGCGGACGCCGAAGGTGCTCAAGGGGGCGGGGATGGGGGAGGGGGATTTTCCTGTTTCACGTGAAACATCGGTCGGCCTCCCCGAAGGGCGTGCCTGTGGAGAACTAGGGTCAACCTGTGGAGAGTCAGGCTCAGCAGGGGGGTTCGCGCCGGTGGAAAACTCCTCGGTCACGCGGGTCGCCTCTTCTTACGTCGATTCTGGGGGGGCCGTTTCTCCTTCCCCTCGGGGTGAGAAACGGCAAGCGGCCAAGATACCTGCTGCGGGTCGGCCCACGGAACCCGCACAGCGACTGTGGTGGAGGAGAGCAGACCTTCCCCGAGCACGATGATCTCGGGAACACCGCAGCCACCGTCGACCAACACCTGGTGCGCCGCCTCGATCTCCTCGGCTGCCGAGGAGCCCTTCATCGCCACCAGCGCCCCGCCAGCAGCCACCAGCGGCATCGACCAACCCAGCAGTCGCTCGAGCGGCGCCACGGCACGGGAGGTCACGACATCGAACCGGCGCTGGCCGTGCAGTACCACGGCACGACCCCGCACGACCTCCACATTGTCGAGGCCGAGGGCCTCGGACACCTCATCCAGGAACGTGGTGCGGCGCAGCAGCGGCTCCACCAGCGTGATCTGGATGTCGGGGCGTGCGATCGCCACGACCAGCCCCGGCAGCCCCGCCCCGGAGCCGATGTCGCAGACAGTGGCGTCGGCAGGCAACAGCTCGGCCAGGACCGCACAGTTCACCAGGTGTCGTTCCCACAGACGCGGTGCCTCGCGCGGCCCGATCAGACCGCGAAGGACGCCCTCGGTCGCCAGGATCTCGGCGTACTGCACGGCCAGCGGAAGTCGCTCAGACGGAAACGCCCTCCGGGCCACCTCGGGCACGGAGGGCGTTTCACGTGAAACATCGTCGGTCATGACGCAGGCAGGATCACCACGAAGCGACGCGGCTCGACGCCCTCGGACTCCGAGGACAGGCCAGCGGCCGCAACCGTGTCGTGCACGACCTTGCGCTCGAACGGGGACATCGGGTCCAGGGACACCTGCTCGCCCGACTCCTTGACCTGCGACACCAGACGCCCAGCAAGCTCCACGAGCTCTTCGCGCTTCTCCGCGCGATAGCCCGAGATGTCCAGCATCATCCGAGACCGGTCACCCGTCTCGCGGAACACGGCCAGGCGGGTGAGCTCCTGGAGTGCCTCCAGCACCTCCCCATCGCGTCCGACCAGCTGGCTCAGGTCGGCGCCCACGATGGAGACAGCCGCGCGGTCTCCGTCGACATCCATGTCGAGGTCGCCGTCGAGGTCGGCGATGTCCAGCAGCTCCTCGAGGTAGTCGGCCGCGATGTCGCCCTCCTGCTCGAGGCGCTGCATCCGCTCGGAGCGACCCGAGGTGGGCGTCGTCTGCGACTCCTCATCCGAGGTGACCGGGCTCTCAGCCACGGACTCCTCCTCGGTCTGGGCGGCATTCTCGGTCTCGACGTCCGCGCTCATCGGGTGTCTCCCTTGTTCTGATCGGTGGGGCGTCCGGGCGGCTTGCCGCCGGACTGCTTTCGCTGGGACTTGGACTGCTTCTTGGGCTGCTGGCGCGCGATCGGGCGCTGCTCGACCTCCGGCTCGGGAGCGATCTCCTCAACCAGGGGAGTGCCCTTCTTCAGCGCCTTGGCCTTGTCGCGCTCCTTCTTCGCCACCTCCGCAGGCGTGCCGGGGGCCGGGTTGTTGCGGATCACGTAGAACTGCTGGCTCATCGTCCAGAGGTTCGAGGTGGTCCAGTAGAGGAGCACGCCGACCGGGAAGGCGACGCCACCGAGACCGAACGCCACGGGCAGGACGTAGAGCAGCATCTTCTGCTGCTGGGCGTAGGGACCGCTGAGTGCGTCGGCCGGCATGTTCTTGCTCATCAGCTGGCGCTGGGTGAGGAAGGTCGTCGCGGTCATCGTCAGCACCAGGATGAGGGCCACGACCATGACCAAGGCGTTGGCGTCCGGGTTGCCACCCCACGTGCGAGCCCCCCAGAAGCTGTCCGAGATCGGGATCTCGCCGAAGATGTTGGCCTCGCCGAACTTGCGGGCTAGGTCCTCGGTCAGGAAGCCGTGGGCCGTTCCCTTCTTCGCCGCCTGGTCGAGCAGCCGGAACAAGGCGAAGAAGATCGGCATCTGCAGGAGCAGCGGCAAGCACGACGAGAACGGGTTGGTGCCCGTGTCCTTGTAGAGCTTCATCGTCTCCTGAGCGAGACGCTCCCGGTCATGACCGTACTTCTTCTGCAGTTCCTTGACCCTGGGCTGGATGAGCTGCATGTTGCGGCTGGACTTGATCTGCTTGACGAACAGCGGGATCAAGGCCGTGCGGATCAGCAGGGTGAGGCCGATGATCGACAGTGCCCACGCCAGGCCGCCGGACGGATCCAGGAACGTGCTGAAGAGCTTGTGGAAGCCGATCAGGATCGCCGAGATGATGTAGTAGAGCGGCGTCATGATGAAGCTGCCGATATCGCCGATGAATCCCACGGATCAGGCTCCTTGGTGTGGCGTAGAGGACGAGGTGCCCGCCGTGAGGCGGGGTGGCACAGGGTCGTAGCCGCCGGCGGCCCACGGGTGGCAGCGACCCAGCCGCCGCAGGGCGAGCCAGCTGCCCCGCAGGCTGCCGTGCTCACGCACGGCATCGAGGGCATAGGCCGAGCACGAGGGGTGGTAGCGACATACCTGCCCGTAGAGCGGGCTGATGAGCGCGCGGTAGACGCGCAGCAGACCGATCAGCACGTACTTCACCTGACGTCTCCTCGGACTCGTTGGACACAACGGTCCAGATCGACGGCGAGTTCCGCGGTCGGGGTCGACGCAGCTGCCGGAAGCGCCCTGACCACGAGCACGCCAGAGTCCGGGAGCGACGTGAGTCGGTCCCGGACCAGGTGACGCAGGCGGCGCTTCACACGATTACGGATGACGGCGTTGCCGACCGCCTTGCTGACGACGAAGCCGACCCGGAGGTCCCCCTGACCCTCAGCGGCGAGGTGCACCACGAGCGTGCGCGACCCCGAGCGTCGCCCCGTGCGCGAAGCGGCACGGTAGGACGCGGCGTCGGTGAGCCGGTGAGCCGCGGGGAGCACGGGGACAGAAGTCGCGTCAGGCCAGCACGGCCGGAGGACGCAGACCCTCAGACGGCCAGGCTCTTGCGGCCCTTGCGGCGGCGCGTGGAGAGGATGGCGCGACCCGCACGGGTGCGCATGCGCAGGCGGAACCCGTGCACCTTGTGGCGACGACGGTTGTTCGGCTGGTACGTACGCTTGCTCACGAGCTTGTCTCTTTCGTTGGTTCGGGAAGGGCCACACCGGTAGATCGGGGTGCCAGACCTCACTGTTCATGAGGCAGTTCGGCTGGCACCGCCCATCCACGGAGATGGCGCTTCCCGTGGACATGCGGCACCGGTCGACACCGGGCGACCGGCTAACGGTACGCGTGGGTCTTCGACAGGGTCAAACCCATGCCGTCCCCAGTCTGCCACCTGGTGGACAGAGCAGGTGGGTCTGCGGTGATCCCACCGTCCAGGCCTGTGGATGATGGCTTGCCGCTGGTTGTTCTCGCGGGTTAGGTTCGAGCCATCGCAGTCGCCTCGGATCCCCGGATCTCGGCGCCTGGTCCTGCGCTTGTGACGCCGCTCACACAACACGTCAAAGTCGTCTGACCTGGGCAGACGTGTTCTGCGTCGAGATCTTTCCGCATCTCAGCCGGCTCTTTCCACAGACATCGAGTCGGGTTCACAACCTGTGGACAAACTTGTGGAGACAGCACCGCAAGGGGTGACGCGGGCACAGCGCTCAGGCACAGCCCTGATGAGAAAGGCGGCGGGAACCGTGGAGCAGATGATGTCGGACCTCGATCAAGCGTGGCGCCAGGTCGTCAACGACCTCCAGCCCAACCAGCGGGCCTGGTTGCGCGCCAGCAAGCCCGTCACCCTCCACGAGAACACCGCGATCATCGCGGTCCCCAACGACTTCACCCGCGTCCAGCTCGAGGGTCGCCTGCGTGGTCAGCTGGAGGACGCCCTCACCGAGAGCTTCGCCCGCGAGATCCGCATCGCCGTCACGGTCGACGCCAGCCTCGACGAGGGGCAGATGGCGCCCGACCACCAGCACGACCCATCGACAAGTCGAGACATCGACATGTCGACAATTGTGCCTCCTCCGCCACCGTCACCCTCACCGACCTTCACCCCCGAGGCCACGGAGCACCCCAAGGGCAGCGCGCTGGAGACACGGCTCAACCCCAAGTACACCTTCGAGACCTTCGTCATCGGCAGCTCCAACCGGTTCCCGCACGCCGCCGCCGTGGCCGTGGCCGAGGCCCCCGGCAAGGCCTACAACCCGCTGCTCGTCTACGGCGACTCCGGGCTGGGCAAGACGCACCTGCTCCACGCCATCGGCCACTACGTGCGCAGCCTCTACACCGGCGCCAAGGTGCGCTACGTGTCCAGCGAGGAGTTCACCAACGAGTTCATCAACGCGATCCGCGACGACCGCCAGGACCGCTTCAAGCGGCGCTACCGCGACGTCGACGTGCTGCTGATCGATGACATCCAGTTCCTCGAGGGCAAGACCCAGACCCAGGAAGAGTTCTTCCACACCTTCAACACGCTGCACAACGCCAACAAGCAGATCGTGCTGACCTCCGACCGGGCACCCAAACGACTCGAAGCGCTCGAAGACCGGCTGCGCAACCGCTTCGAGTGGGGCCTCATCACCGATGTCCAACCCCCCGACCTCGAGACCCGCATCGCGATCCTGCGCAAGAAGGCAGCCATGGACCGGCTGACCGCACCCCCGGACGTGCTGGAGTTCATCGCCTCCAAGATCCAGACGAACATCCGCGAGCTCGAGGGTGCGCTGATCCGGGTCACCGCCTTCGCCAACCTCAACCGCCAAGAGGTCGACATGACCCTCGCGGAGATCGTGCTGAAGGACCTGATCCCCGAGGGCGGTGAGCCCGAGATCACCGCGCCGCTGATCATCGCCCAGACGGCCGCCTACTTCGGCCTCTCCATCGAGGAGCTCACCGGGCCCAGTCGCGGTCGCCACCTGGTGATGGCGCGTCAGATCGCGATGTATCTGTGCCGAGAGCTCACTCCGCTCTCGCTGCCCAAGATCGGTGCTCAGTTCGGCAACCGCGACCACACCACGGTCATGTACGCCGATCGTAAGATCAACCAGCTCCTCGCGGAGCGGCGAGCGGTGTTCAACCAGGTCAGCGAGCTCACCAACCGGGTCAAGCTGGCGGCTCGCCAGTCCTGATCCCTCCCCGCCTCAGGGGGACCCAGGCAGGGACTCACGTGGGGACTCAGGTGGGCTGTGCGCGGTCCAGCTCGTCGAGCAGCTCGCCGAGGAGTCGGTGCAGCTCAGCCCCGTCCTCGGGCAGCAGGTCCACCCCCGCCAGCAGCTGCGCCGGCACCGATGCCACCTGCTGGCGCAGTCGCCACCCCGCGTCGCTCACCTCGATGAGTACCCGCCGCTCGTCCGAGATGTCGCGACGACGCGCGAGGTGCCCGGCGACCTCGAGTCGCTTCAGGACCGGGGTCAACGTGCCCGAATCGAGTCGGAGCCGCCGACCCAGGTCTCCCACGGTCAGGGGTTCGGGGGCCTCCCACAGCGCCAGCATCGCGAGGTACTGCGGGTAGGTCAGGCCCGCCGCGGCCAGCAGCGGCGCGTAGCGACGGGTCAGGGCCCGGCTCGCGGCATAGAGCGGGAAGCAGAGCTGGGCATCGAGGTCGAGCTGGGGCAGATCGGCAGGCACCGGATCATCCTAGCTTGCGCAATTCCTTTGTGCACAATATATTTGTGGGCATGAAGACGCTCTACATCGCCAGCGCCGTCGCGACCGGGGACGGTCGCAACGGCCACGTCCGATCGACCGATGGAATCCTCGACACCGAGGTCCGCACGCCCACCGAGCTGGGTGGACCGGGGGGTGCCACCAACCCCGAGCAGCTCTTCGCCGCGGGCTACGCCGCGTGCTTCCACTCCGCCCTCAAACTCGCCGCCGCCCAGGCCAAGGCCGACACCACCGACTCCGAGGTCGTGGCCGACGTCTCCCTCGGCTCGAACGACGCCGGCGGCTTCGGGCTCGCCGTCCAGCTCGAGATCACCCTGCCCGCACTCGAGCCCCAGGAGGCCCTGGCGCTGGTCGAGCAGGCGCACCAGGTCTGCCCCTACTCCAACGCGACCCGCGGCAACATCGAGGTCACCCTCACCGTGGCCTGAGCACCGAGGGGTATCGGTGCCAAGAAGGCTGGTCACCGCGACGAACCGAGCACCACCCTGTCCAGCGCCAGCCTGTGCAGAAGCGGTCACCCGACGTGCGAACTACACGGGGAGGATCTGTGGATGAGCGACGCGGTCGGTTCCTGCGCCGCCGCCGCATCCACACCGCGACCGAGTTGTCAGCTGGTCATCCACAGCCCCTGTGCACCTCGAATCGCCGTCGTGGCCTGCGCTTACCCACCTCATCCACAGTTTCCACCGACGCTATGACGACTACAGACCTCTACCTTGATCGATCCTCCGTGAACATCCTGCTGGGCTCCTGCCTGGGGATGACTCGTGCCGGTCGAGCCCACGTGGCAGGATGCACCTCCCAAGAAGTCCTGTGCTTCCCGAGCACCTCGCAGCCCCTCGAAGGAACCACCGTGAAGTTTCGTGTCGACCGCGACGCGCTCGCCGACGCCGTCGCCTGGGCTGCGCGCAGCCTGCCGGTACGTCCCAGCGCCCCGGTCCTGGCCGGGCTCCTGATCGATGCGACCGACGACGGCCTGGTGCTCTCGACGTTCGACTACGAGACCTCGGCCCGGGCGACCCTCAAGGCTGATGTCAGCGACGAGGGTCGCGCGCTGGTCAGCGGCCGGTTGCTGGCCGACATCTGCAAGAGCCTGCCGAGCAAGCCGGTCGAGATGGCGATCGACGGAGCCCGCGTCACGTTGACGTGTGGATCGGCGCGCTTCACGCTGCAGACGATGCCGGCCGAGGACTACCCCACGATCCCGTCGATGCCCACTGCCACCGGCACCGTGCAGAGCGACGTGTTCTCCCACGCCGTCGCCCAGGCCGTGACGGCCGCGGGCCGCGACGACATGCTCCCCGTGCTCACCGGCGTCCGCCTCGAGATCGACGGCTCGACGATCTCGCTGCTGGCCACCGACCGCTTCCGGCTCTCGCACCGCGAGCTCGGCTGGGACCCGATGTCCCCGGACGAGTCGCTGGCCGCGCTCGTCCCGGCGAAGGTGCTCGGCGACACTGCCAAGTCGCTCACCGCCGGCAGCGAGGTCACGATCGCCCTCTCCGCCAGCGGCTCGGGTGAAGGCATCATCGGCTTCGAGGGCAACGCCCCCGGCGGTCTGCGTCGTACGACGACCCGCCTGCTGGACGGGGAGTTCCCCAAGGTGCGCAGCCTGTTCCCGGCCGACAAGCTCACCACGGCGAAGGTCGACAAGGCTGCGTTGATCGAGTCGGTCAAGCGCGTCTCCCTCGTGGCCGAGCGCAACACCGCGGTCCAGCTGGCCTTCAGCGACGGCGTCCTCACCCTGGACGCCGGCTCCGGCGACGAGGCCCAGGCCTCCGAGTCGATCGCGGCGGTCATCGAGGGCGAGGACATCACCACGGGCTTCAACCCCCAGTTCCTCCTCGACGGCCTGCAGGCCATCGACGAGCCCGTCGTCGAGATGGCCTTCACCCAGGCCTCCAAGCCGGTCGTGCTCAGTGGCGCGGTCGAGGACGGCGCCGAGGACAGCGGCTTCCGCTACCTGCTGATGCCGCGCCGTCTGCTTTCCTGAGGCCACCTGCTCCCCAGACCACCTGCAGCCGCACCACCGGAGGACATGCATGCACATCGGACTCGTCGGACTCGGCAAGATGGGTGGCAACATGCGCACGCGGATGCGCAGCGGCGGTCTCACGGTCGTCGGCTACGACCGCAATCCCGAGGTCTCCGACGCGGAGAGTCTCGAGGCGATGCTCGAGCAGCTCCCCTCCCCCAAGGTGGTGTGGGTGATGGTCCCCTCCGGCGCTCCGACCCACGACACGGTCGCGGCGCTCGCCGAGCTGATGGGCGAGGGCGACCTGGTCGTCGACGGTGGCAACTCGCGCTGGACCGACGACAAGCTGCACGCCGACCTGCTCGCCGAGAAGGGCATCGGTTTCGTCGACTGCGGCGTCTCCGGCGGGGTCTGGGGCCTGCAGAACGGCTATGCCCTGATGTGCGGCGGCTCCGACGCCGACGTGGCCAAGATCCAGCCCGCCTTCGACGCCTTGAAGCCCGAGGGTGACTCCGGCTTCGTGCACGCCGGCAAGCAGCCCGGTGCCGGCCACTTCTCCAAGATGGTCCACAACGGCATCGAGTACGCCGTGATGCAGGCCTACGCCGAGGGCTGGGAGCTGCTCGAGGCCGTCGACCTGGTCGACAGCGTGCCCGAGGTCTTCGCCTCCTGGCGCGAGGGCACCGTCATCCGTTCCTGGCTGCTGGACCTGTTGGTCGCGGCGATCGAGGACGACACCCACCTCGACAAGATCCGCGGCTACGCCGACGATTCCGGTGAGGGCCGCTGGACCGTCGAGGCAGCGATCGAGAACGCCGTCCCGATGAATGTCATCGCGGCCTCGCTCTTCGCGCGGTTCTCCTCGCGCCAGGACGACAGCCCGGCGATGAAGGCGGTGGCCGCGATGCGCAACCAGTTCGGTGGTCACGCCGTGCACATCTCTCCGCCGCCCGGCGGCGACGCCAACCCCGACTAGGCACCGGACGCCTTGTACGTCTCTCACCTCACGCTGCACAACTTCCGCTCCTACGCGAGCGCCGACGTACCGCTCGAAGCCGGGGTCACGGCGTTCATCGGGCGCAACGGGCAGGGCAAGACCAACCTGGTCGAGGCCATCGACTACCTCTCCCGCCTCGCCTCGCACCGCGTCGCCACCGACGCCCCCCTGGTCAAGGCGGGCTGCGACCAGGCGATCGTGCGCGCGGCTGTGGTGCGCGACGGACGCACGGCCGTGCTCGAGGTCGAGCTCAACCCCGGCAAGGCCAACCGGGCCCGGGTCAACAAGTCACCCCTGGCCAAGTCGCGTGACCTGGTCGGCCTGGTGCGCACCGTCGTCTTCTCACCCGAGGACCTCACCCTCGTCAAGGGCGACCCGTCGGAGCGCCGCAAGTTCCTCGATGACCTGCTCGTGCTGCGTACGCCGCGCCTGGCCGGGGTCCGCGCCGACTACGAGCGCATCCTGCGCCAACGCAACTCGTTGCTCAAGACCGCCGGTGCCGCGCGCCGCGGCTCCAGCAGCCAGGAGTCGGCGCTGTCCACGCTCGGCGCCTGGGACTCCCACCTGGTCCACTCCGGGAGCGAGCTGCTGAGCGCCCGCCTCGCGCTCGTCGAGACCCTCGCGCCCTACGTCGGCACGGCCTATGCCACCGTCGCGCGGGGAGCCTCACGGGAGGACGCCGTGATCGACTACCGCCCCTCCTTCGAGCTCGGTCCGCACGACGCGGTCGCGCTGGGCGAGGCGTTCCACACCGAGCTGGAGCGCCGCCGAGGTGATGAGCTGGACCGCGGGATCTCGTTGGTCGGACCCCACCGCGACGAGCTGCTGCTCACCCTCGGCGCAGCGCCCGAGGCCGGAGGGCTGCGGCTGCCCGTTAAGGGCTATGCCTCGCACGGGGAGTCCTGGTCGTTCGCGCTGGCGCTGCGCCTGGCGTCCTACGACCTCTTGCGCGCTGACGGCGACGACCCGATCCTGATCCTGGACGACGTCTTCGCCGAGCTCGACACAGAACGACGCGCGCAGCTCGCCGAGCTGGTCGCGGGTGCCGAGCAGGTGCTGGTCACCGCCGCGGTCGCGGACGACGTGCCGGCCGTCCTGGCCGGGGTCCGCTATGCCGTGGCAGGAGGGGAGGTGACGCGTGTCTGACGACCAGGTACCGCCGCCCGAGCCCGAGACGCCGCACGCGGACGACGGCCTCGACCTCGCGCGGGCGCTCACCCGCGCCGCGGCCGGGTCCACGCCGCGGGCCAAGCGTCGTCGCCCGTTCGGCGAGCGCCGGGCCGTGACGGGCAACCGGGTCAGCGGATCACATCCCGACGACCGCGACCCCCAGCTGCTCGACTCGACGATGGCGCGCCTGATTGGCGAGCGCGGCTGGGAGCTGGACCTGCGCATGCGCGGGGTCTTCGCGCGCTGGGCCGAGCTGGTCGGCGAGGAGGTCGCGGCGCACTGCTCCCCGGAGACCTTCACCGACGGCAAGCTCGTCGTGCGCACCGACTCGACTGCCTGGGCGACCCAGCTCACCCTGCTTGCGCCCACCGTCGTACGACGACTCAACGAGGAGCTCGGCCACGGCACGGTCGTCGTGATCGACGTCCAGGGCCCGCACCTGCCGAGCTGGAAGAAGGGGCGTCGCACCACCCGCGACGGGCGGGGCCCGCGCGACACCTACGGCTGACCCGGCCCGACGAGAGAGTCCGCGCGGATCAGGCGATCTGCGGGCCTGGTCGACGTACAGGGACCTGTCGGACCCCCTACGAGCGCCTCGGATCGGCCACTACGGGCCGCTCAGCACTACTTTTCGTCCACAGATCCCCCATCCGCAGGGCGCCAGCCGTGGCAGACGGCCTTGCAACAGGTAAGATGGCCGACGGTCGCCGTGACTGGGTCACCCCGGGCGCAGCGGCCTTCTGTGTGTCTACCCAACGTGTGAAGAGGTCCTGCGTGTCCGACGAGACCGCCACTCCCGACGTCACCCCCGACGGGGCTCCCGTGGGGGTCCCCACCGAAGCACCCGCCGACGTCACGGTGGATCCCAACGCCGTCCCCCACTCCAATGTCGACACCGACTACGACGCCTCGGCGATCCAGGTGCTCGAAGGCCTGGAAGCGGTCCGCAAGCGCCCCGGGATGTACATCGGCTCGACGGGTGAGCGCGGCCTGCACCACCTGATCTGGGAGGTCGTCGACAACTCGGTCGACGAGTCGCTCGCCGGTCACTGTGACCGCATCGTGCTGACCCTGATGGCCGACGGAGGCGTCCGCGTCGAGGACAACGGTCGTGGCATCCCCACCGACACCGCCCCCGGCCAGGAGATGCCAGCGCTCACGATGGCGCTGACGATGCTCCACGCGGGTGGCAAGTTCGGCGGGGGCGGCTACAAGGTCTCCGGTGGTCTCCACGGAGTCGGCATCTCGGTCGTCAACGCGTTGTCCTCGACGG
>Ga0136639_10000038_pt1 | contig 38176 bp, 35 predicted proteins | sample AntDrymUQ8592106_2_FD_113739 | JGI IMG/M metagenome (GOLD analysis project Ga0136639, IMG submission 113739) | Polar desert sand microbial communities from Dry Valleys, Antarctica - metaG UQ859 (21.06) | ecosystem: Environmental > Terrestrial > Soil > Desert | place: Antarctica: Dry Valley...
CCGGAGGGAAAGGCCGCCCGACTGGAGAGCCGGTTCCGCGTCAGCCTTCGGGGTTCACGATCAGGTCGAGGAACTGGCCCACGGTCACCTGTGACTCCAGGTCGTGGCGCAGGTGCGGTTCGCGCAGCACGTCATAGCGGTTGCGCCGACCCACCTTCTCCTTGTGCAGGTATCCCTGCGTCACCAGCTCTCGCACGATCAGCTGCACAGCGCGTTCGGTGATCCCGACGGCCTCCGCGACATCGCGCATGCGGGCGTCGGGGTCACGGGTCAGGCACACGAGCACGTGACCGTAGTTGGAGAGGAACGTCCACTCACCCTGGCCCACGGGACCAGGCTATACGGGTGGGACGCGCCGTGTTTCATGTCACGTGTTACGCGAACCGAATTACATGTATCGTCCTTCGCATGATCTGGTTCCAGAGCACCCGCGTCGTCGCCCTCGCCGCCGTCGTCCTCGGTCTCGCTGCTGCCCCCGCAGCCGTGGCCGGGACACCTTGGTCGGTCATCTGGCGACCAGGAGGTCTCGCCGTCGGGATCCTGCTCGACGTGGTGTCGGTGAGCCTGATGGTCTTCGTCGGCGTGCTGGCCTGGGTCGTCGTCTCCTACTCCCGCACCAACCTGCGCGGACGCGGCAGGCTCGACTCGGTCGGCGGCGTCTTCTTCCTCACCCTGGTGACCCTGCTCCTCACCGTCACGGGCGCGAGCCTGGTGAGCATCGCGATCGGGTGGACCGCGAGTGGCCTGGCGGTGGCCGGACTGATCGCGCTCGCCGGGACGCCCGAGGCCCCCGCCGCCGCCAGGGTCATGCGCCGTACGTTGCTCGTGGGCGACGCCTTCCTGTGGTCGGCCGTGGTGGTCGGGCTGCTCGTCCTGCCCTCGCTGGAGCGCTCGCGACTCGACGAGGTCGAGTCGGGTGGAGGGGCCACCGCGGTCGCGCTGCTCCTGCTGGGAGCCTGCGTCGCGCGCAGTGGTCTCGTCCCGGCACACCGGTGGCTGCCCGAGACTGCCGAGGCACCGTCTCCGGTCTCCGCGATGCTGCACGCAGGCGTGGTCAACGGAGCCGGCGTCCTGACACTCCTCACCTGGCCCCTGATGGCTGCGGCACCCCTGGCGCTCCTCGGGCTGCTGGCTCTGGGAGCCGCGTCGGTCGTGCTCGGAGTGTGGGCCGGGCGCGTCCGCACCGACGTCAAGGGGCGGCTCGCCTGCTCCACGACGGCCCAGATGGGCTACATGTGCGTCCAGCTCGGCCTCGGGCTGCCGGCCGCCGCCCTGCTCCACCTGATCGGTCACGGGGCCTACAAGTCATGGCGCTTCCTGCGAGCGGGCGGCGCGGTCGGCAGGACGAGCAGCCAGGTTCTCCCCACGACCACTCCCTCCGCTGCTCGCGGCCTCCACGCCCTGCTGGCGATGACCGTGGCCGGCGCCACCGGCCTGGTGGCCATCACCCACCTGGTCGCGGCCTCGGGGCTCACCGCGCTGGTGCCTGTCCTGCTGTGCGTCGGCGCGGCAGGGCTCGCCGGACTTGCCGTGTCCGGGCTCTCCCGGGTGGGCCGGCTCGTGTCGTGGGGCGTCGCGACGACCGCGGGCGTCGTGGCAGGGGCCTACCTCTGGATCCTGCTGGCCGCCGAGGAGGTCGTCGCGATGGCACTGCCCCCGGGCACGCTCTGGGCGCCCGGTGCGGCCCTGGCCCTGGTCGTGCTGACCGTGGCGGTGGCCGCCGTCGTGACCGTCGGTGCGCGACGGCTCGCGGCACACCCCGACGGCGCCCTCGCGCTGGCACTCATCCCCACGGCACTCGCGCCGACGCGACACTCGTTCGGCCGGCGGCGTCTCCCCCTGCCCACCCCCGTGGAGGGGAGGATCGAGGGCGACACTGTGCTCACCGCTGTGCGCCTGGCCTCCAGCGTGGTCGGACCGGCCTGGCCCCTGCGCAACTTCGTGGCGGCCAACAGCCTCGCGCGCCTCGAGACGATGCCCTTCGACGACGCTCTCGACATCGCCGGTCGGGCCCACGCCGTGACCGGACGCGCATCGTTGAGCTACTTCCTCGACCAGTTCGACGGCGCCCGGATCACCCCCGCCCACGTGGCCTCGGCGCTGGCCGAGCCCGGGCTGGCGGTCACCACCGAGGGTGGGTGGACGGTCGAGGAGTTGGTCAGCATCAGTCGTGACCTGGTCTCCACCAGTCCGCACTCGCCGACGACGGCAAACCCAGAGGCACCGACGGTGAGCCGGTTCTGCGAGGGCCTGCCGACCCGGGCCGCGGACGTGACGGCCCGGGTCGACGCCCACAGCGCCCTGTGGGCGCAACGCGCGTGGTCCAGTGCGACGTGGCACGACGACGTCTCCGGGTCGCCGGCTCCGCCACCCGGACCGTGGGTGAGGTGGCGGCAGGCGGCCGAGCACCCGGCGTACGACCGCGTCGTCGGGGTCCACGGGGCCGCGGCCGCGGTGGCGACGCTGCCGACCGAGCCGGTCGACGCGCTCATCACCCTCGCGGGGTGGGCCGACCTGCAGACCGAGGACCTGATGGGCTACCTGGTCGCGACGTTCGCCAGCGCACCGGGATGGAGCGGACACGCAGCCTGGCGGGCGCGGGCCCTCGAGGACCCGTCGCCCCTGGTCGAGTGGGCCGCACTCCGCATGGCCCATGACCTCCTCCTCAGTGCGGCCGAGCAGTCCATGTGGCCGGGCGACTCTCCGGGCGACTCTCCGGGGGCCTTCACCCGGGTGGCCACCGTCGCGCCGGCACGCGACGGTGCTCGGCGGCTGGCCACGTCGGCCGCCCGGGTCTGGCAGCGGGCGCTGGAGATCGGGATCGAGGACTGGCTGTTGGCCGAGCTGTCGCTCCCGCAGGACCACGGGCTCCGGGAGGACGCACCAGCCTCGACGGGACCGGCGCGGCCCACGTCCCAGTCCGTCTGGTGCATCGACGTCCGCTCGGAGCGCATGCGCCGCCACCTGGAGGACCTGGGGGAGCACCACACCTACGGCTACGCCGGTTTCTTCGGAGCCGCGCTGCGCCACGTGGACGACGACGGGATCAGCCTCGACTGCTGTCCTGCCCTCATCTCCCCGTCCTTCGAGGCGCACGATCAGCCGACCCCGCTCACGCTGAGGCAGGTGGTGCACCGCACGGCGACGTCGGTGAGCCGGCACCCCCTGGGTGCCCTGATGGTCGCCGAGGCCGGCGGTGGGCTGGCCGCAGCGGCGTCGCTCGGCTCCCAGATCACTCCGCGGGCCGCTCGACGCGTGCACCGGTCGTGGACCCAGGGTGCGGATGCGTCAGTCCGTCAGGCGCACCTGAGGACCGACCTCGACCTCGACGCCCGCGTCGCCCTGGCTGCCGCGGCGCTGCGCACCATCGGACTGACCAGCGACTTCGCGCCGGTGCTCCTCATCTGTGGGCACGGGGCGAGCATGGAGAACAACGCCTTCGCCTCCGCCTACGACTGCGGCGCCTGCGGTGGCAACTCCGGTCGCGTCAATGCCCTGCTGCTCGCCGAGGTGCTCAACGACCCGGAGGTGCGTGCGCAGCTGGCCACCGACGGCATCGAGCTGCCCGACGACACGGTCGCCGTGGCGGCGCTCCACGACACGACGACCGACCAGGTCCGGCTCCTGGCGGAGCCTGAGTCACCGACGGGATCGACCTTCACCGCCCTCGACGAGCTGCTCGCCGACCTGGAGACGGCCGGGCTGCGCTCATCGGAGCAACGCCGCAGCACCCTGCCTGCCAGGGCATCGGCCGTGCCCGTGGCACCGCATCGTCGAGCGGCTGACTGGTCCGAGCCGACCCCCGAGTGGGGCCTGGCCGGCAATGCCGCCATCGTGATCGGTCCCCGCCCGCTCTCGGTCGGAGCCGACCTCGGCGGGCGCGTCTTCCTCCACTCCTACGATCGCGACACCGACCCCGAGGGGGCCGTCCTCGAGGTGCTGCTGACCGCGCCCCTGGTGGTGGCCCAGTGGATCAACGCCCAGTACTACCTCTCGGCGGTCGAGCCGACGATCTGGGGTGCCGGGGACAAGGCGTGCCACAACGTGATCGGTGACGTCGGTGTCATCCAGGGCGCCCACGGCGACCTGCGCACCGGCCTGCCGTGGCAGGCGCTCTTCCGCGACGAGCCGGGCACCGCCCCGGACATCGACATCCTGGCGCACGAGCCGGTGCGCCTCCTCGCGGTCGTGGTGGCCGACCCCGACCTGATCATGCGTGCGGTGGGACGACACGACGTGCTCAAGCAGCTCGTGGGCAACCAGTGGATCAGCCTGGTCTGCGCTGACCGGGGACGCCTGCTGAGGCTGCACACCGACCTCACCTGGCAGCCCTGTCGGGATGCCCCTCGCTCGCTCCCCAGGCCGTATGTCGACGCTCCGCTCGGATCTCCTCAGAGCGCGACGTAGAGCTTGCGGAGCGCCTCGGTGACCACCCAGGTGGTGCGCTCCCCGGCGTGCAGTCGTACGACGACGCCCGGCCGCAGCTCGACGACCTCACCGTCCTCGAAGGTGACGGTGCCGGAGCCGGCGAGCACGACGAAGACCTCGTCCACCTCGGTGTCGTGGTCCGTGCCGGGATCCATGCCCCAGAGCCCCACCTCGACCGAGCCCAGCGTGGCGAGGAGGCCCGGGTCAACGCTCAGCGCGTCGGTGGCGAGGACTCGGTCGGTCATGGTCGGGCTCCGGTCTGTCGAGGATCTATGGGTGAGGAGCTCCTGACGTCACGGGGGACGACGAGCACCGGACGGTCGGCGAACTCCAGGACCATCCTCGTCTACCTTGCGGCTGGCGTGCTGGGCACCTGACCAGATTGTGTCGCGGCTGGTTCGCGAACACGTGGCCTTGGTCCCGAATGCCCGGTTCACGAGTGAGTTATGGGTACCGCTTGGTCAGGACTCACGCAGGGGTGACCCGGGAACACCACGCCCGCGGGTCCTGGGCCGTCGCCCCGCCACGATTCAGTGGCGGGGCGGCGTATCCCGTTTCCGAAGGCCTGGGACGCTTTCGAGCGACGTGACCCGGCCGAAGTGCATAGGTTTCGCAGAAGCCAGGGTAGAGACAGATCGGGGGCCATACCGATATTGTCCTTGCCGCCATGACCACCACCGCCGCCGACCAGGACCCGGTGCGGCTCCTGGTCGCTGGCCTACCACCGTTGATGCGAGCCGGTCTGCAGGCGCTGCTCGAGCCGCACGCCGACTGCGTCGCCCTGGTGCCTGACCCGTGTCAGCGCACGCGCATCGACGTCGTCCTGGTCGACCTCGGGCACGAGGGTCCGGTGGCGGCGATGATCACCACGGCCGGACGGCACGGCGCTCCGGTCGTGGCGCTGCTGCCTGTGGGTGACGACCAGGGTGCAGCGGAGGCGTTGCGCTCGGGTGCCGTGGGGTCTCTCTGGTACTCCGTGGGTGTCGAGAAGCTGCTGGACACGGTGCGGGATGCCGCGGCCGGGGTGTCCTTCCAGGAGTCGGAGCCGGGTCGCGGTGAGCTGCGCGAGCTGCGCGCGGCGGGGCTGAGCGCGCGTGAGGCGCAGGTGCTCGACCTGATCGCCGGCGGGTTGAGCAACGTCGAGATCTCAGGGCAGCTCTACGTGAGCATCAACACGGTCAAGACCTACGTGCGGACGAGCTACCGCAAGATCGGCGTGACGAGCCGGTCGCAGGCCGTTGCCTGGCGGATCCGGCACGGGCACGCGTCCCGGGGGGCGCTGACCGACCTGGACGTGGGGTGAGCCCCTGCGTGTGCCTGCTGGACGCGATCCGCTGCTGGACCGGCGAGCGGCTCAGTCGCAGGTGTCGCTGGATGCCAGGAGCGCGCGGATGATCTCGGGAAGGCGACGCAGCTCCGACTTGGAGACGCAGGCTGCGACCCCGATGCTGCGGGCCGCCTCCTCGACCGCGCGGTCCAGGAAGGCCGAGAAGAGGATGATCACCTGACCAGGGCTGTGGGCCAACATGCGCTCGGCCACCTGGAGGCCGGTGAGCCCCGGCATCCTGTTGTCGAGCACGACGACGGTCGGGACCGGGGGCGGGTCGAGGATGTAGAAGCGCTCCAGCGCCTGCGGCCCGTCGACGGCCTCCTCGATGACGTCGAGGCCGGCCCTCTCCAGGACTGCTCGCGCCAGGAAGCGCATGTCCTGCTCGTCGTCCACCACGAACACGGTGGGGAGCGTTCTCGTCTCAGTCGTCAGGCCTGTCATGGTGCACCAAATCCTATCTGATCGCGGCAGCCCGGCAGGGCAGTTCGATGATGAAACGAGTGGACTCATCCGGCTGGCTCTCAGCCCAGATGCGGCCGCCGTGGGCCTCGACGATCCTGCGGCTGATGTAGAGACCGAGACCGGTGCCCGTCACTGCACCGTCCCGACCCCGCACGAACTTCTCGAAGATGCGCTCCACGGAGTCGGGGTCGATGCCTGCGCCGTGGTCCACGACGCTGATGCGTGCCGTGTCGTCGAGCTGCTCGAGCGACACCGAGATCGGTCTTCCCGTAGGCGAGCTCTTGCGGGCGTTGTCCAGCAGGTTGGCCAGGACCTGCTGGATGCGATCCGCGTCGAGCTCCACCACGACGGGGCTCGTGGGCACGGTGACCTCCACCTCGTCGCCGGAGAAGCCGGTGCTGAACGCCTCCGCGCCCGTGCGGATCTCCTCGCCGAGGTCGGTCGGGTGCATCACGTAGCCGAAGCGGTCGGACTCGATGCTCTCGGTGTCCAGCACGTCGCGGGTCATGGCCTGCAGGCGCCGGGCGTTGGTGAACGCCCGCGACACGGCGCTGTGCCGGTCCTCATCGGTCATCGTCTCCCAGTGGTCGAGGCTCGTCTGGAGGAAGCCGAGCACGCCGGACACCGGGGTGCGCAGCTCGTGGGAGACGACCGAGATGAACTCGACCTGCGACCGGTTCAGATCACGCAGACGCTTCTCCTGCTCCCGTGACTGCCGGAGTCGTCGGATCAGGACCACCACGAGGATCAGACCGATCGCCAGCAGCAACAGGATGAGGATCAGCCCGACGGACTGGAGCGGACCGGCCAGCGGCTCGACGAACTCCGAGCGCTGCTGGATGAAGACGACGCGCCAGCCGATCGAGGGCACGTCGGCGCTGACCACGATCTCGTCGCCCAGCTCCCTCAGCCCTGCTGGAAGCGTGAAGTAGCGCGGGTCCGAGGCGGGCGAGCCCAGTCCGGAGTTCATGGTGGAGGCGACGACCGCGCCGACGCTGTCCAGGAACAGCCAGCTCGCCGTGGAAGCCGAGCTGTCTTCGAGCTGACTGATCTCCTGGCTGAAGGTGGAGTCGCTCGTCAGGGCCTGCTCGAAGATGAAGGCACCCCGCACGCTGGTGGGGGTCGTTCCTCGGATGGCAATCGCGAAGGCAAAGGTCGGCAGGTCGGTCGTCAGGCCGGACGTGGTCACGGGCAGCACCACAGCCGGTTGGTCGGCGAGCGCCTCCTTGGCCTCTTGCCACCCGGGCTGGTCGAACGTCGATCCGAGGATGCCGGGTCGCAGGAGGACCCCGGCGGTGACCGTGTCGGAGCCATCGACGAGGAAGGAGCCGGACAGCGCGTTCGGGTCGATGGCGAAGGTCTGCAGCACCCCCTGGTCAGCGGTGCTACCCGTAGTCAGCTCCCAGGGCCGGGACCCGAGCCCGGCCAGGGTCGTGACGGTGGACTCGATGCGTGCGTTGAAGCTGTTGGCGGTGGTGTTGACCTGGGCGAGCTTGGCCGACTCCAGGGCCTGGGTGCCGTCGTTCACGGCGGAATTCAGGAGGGTGACCACCACCAGGGCCACGCCCAGCACGGCGGCCGCGGCGCTGGCCGGGATCATCTGGTCACGCATCGACATCGGTTTCTCCTTCGGGGGCAGCCTGCGTCACGGGTGCCAGCGGATAGGACACGGTGAAACGTGCGCCGCCGGTGGGGGCCGAGGCGACGGAGACCATGCCTCCCATGGAGGCAGCGAACTCCTGCACGATGGCCAGACCCAGCCCTGCGCCTCGGGTGCGGACGACGGCGTCGCCCTCGCCCCGGAAGAAGCGGCTGAAGATCCGCTCCCGCTCGGCCTCGGGAACGCCCGGCCCCTCGTCGTCCACGATGACCTCTGCGCACTGATGGTGCTGTCTCACCTGCACGTAGATGGTGCTGCCGGCAGTGGAGTACTTCGCAGCGTTGCCCACCAGGTTGGACACGACCCGTTCCACCGCCTGCGCCGAGCCGCTCACGCACAGGCCCCGCGGAGCCTTCAGCGACACCTCGTGGTGCTCGGTGACTTGCGGCTGTTCGTCGAGGACCCGGCGTACTGCCTCCCCCAGGTCCAGGACGACGTCAGGGCTCGCTGATCCGTTGCCGCGCTCGAGCCGGGAGAAGTCGAGCAGGGCCTCCACGAGGGAGTCGAGGTGGCGGGCGTTGACGTCGACCCGCTCGGCGTAGTGGCGTCGTTCCTCCGGGCTGAGGTCGTCCCAGTCACTCATGAGGAGTCCCGAGAAGCCCGTGATGGCACCGACCGGTGTCCTCAGCTCGTGGGAGGCCGTGGCCAGGAACACCGTCTTCAGCTCATCCACCGACCGCATCCTCGTCACCAGCTCACGCTGCTGGGCGAACGCCTCAGCGTTGGCCAGGGCCGAGCACAGGACCTCACCTGCAGAGGCGACCGTGCGGACGTCGACGCTGTCCAGGTGTCGGCCGGCGAGGACCCGGAGCAGACCCACGATGCGACCACCCCGGGACAGCGCGAGTCCCAGGGTCTCCCCCGCCGCGACCTTCGCGGGCAGGCCGTGGGCGACCGGGCCCTGGCCAGGTGTCTCCCCCCACACGAACAACCGTCGCTCCCCGTGCCCGGACGGTGCTCCCAACGACAGGCCCTTCAAACCGAACGAGTCGCTGAGCTGGGCGGCGGCGGCGGGGAGCACCTCGGCCAGGTCCAGGCTCTGCTGGGCCACCGTGGCCATCGCTGCCACGGTCGCGCTCGCCGCCTGGGCCCGACGGACCTCCTCGCGGCTCCGGGCTGCCCGGATCTCACGACGTCTGATCGCACCCGCCGTCGCCGTACCGCCGAGCACGAGGGCGGCAGCGATCGCCCAGGCGCCCACCGGCGTCGTGGGAGGGGGAAGCCACAGGGTCACCGACCACGCCGTCGTCGGTCCCGGACCCAGGTCCACGGAGTAGGCCGCATCGCTGGAGGGCGGTGAGCCGGGCAACGACAGCACCCTGCGGTCCGGGCCGGCCAGGGAGATCCCCCCTTCCGCAGGCTGCAACCTGCGCAGGATCGGAGCCAGGTGCAGGGGCGCGACGCTGAGACCCCGTAGGTGCTCGCGACGCTCTTCGACGGTGGCGGGCAGGGAGGCGGTGTCGTAGGTCGCGACCACCACGAGTCCCTCGCCCGAGTCGTCGAGCACGGGCATGCCCAGGTCCCGGGCGCGGGTGGCCGTCGCGTCGTCGATGCCGGCCGATGCCGCGCCGGCGCCGGTCAGCGCCCTGGTGCCTGCCCCCGCGGCGGCGCTGTCCATGGCCGTGCGCAGCTCTTCGACGATCGGTGCAACCGCGTCGGCGGCAGCGGCCCGCGTGTCGCGAGCCGCTGCCAGCTGTGACTGGTGCTGTCCAGCGAGCAGCACCGCGGTCGCGGCGAGGAAGGAGATGGCCAGGATCGCTGCCACCACCACGTTCGTCCGGGACCCCCCTCGTGACGTCATCGGGCGAGCACGGCCGCTCGCAGCGTGCGCAGGTTTCCCTTGGCCAGGAACCTGACACCGATCGCGGCTGCCCGCCGGCTCAGCTCCACGCTCTGGTAGTTGCTGTAGATCACGACGCGCAGGTCGGCATCGTCGGTGACGAGCCGCTCGGCGAGGTCCAGCCCACTCTCGCCCGGCGGCATCCGGTAGTCCAGGACGACGACGTCAGGAAACAGGGTGAGCACGAGCGCCTCGGCGCCAGCGGCATCCGACGCCCCGTGCACCTCATGACCTTCCAGGCGCAGATCGGTCAGGGCCAGGTCGAGCGCGTCGGGGTCGTTGTCGGCAACGACGATCCGAGCCATGACCACCTCCCCCGTGGCACTCTCGAGAACACACGTGCACAGCAGCACGTGGCTCCGGATCCGTTTCCCCACCCGCGGAGCCGAAGGTCGGTGCTGAGCATCTCCCTGCGTGATCGTCGCACGAGGGGCTTACCCTGTCCCACGAAACCTGGAAAGTGCGATGCACGCGCTCTGGGCGGGCATAGCGTGGGCCTGCCCGGTCCACTCCACCGACCACTTCGAGGATGACCACCATGGCGCGCGCAGCTCCCCACAAGGTCCTGCTCCACGGTCACGACCTCTCCTACGTCGACAGTGGCTCCGGCCCGGTGGTGCTCTTCATCCACGGGATCCTCGGATCGCAGCGCCAGTGGGCCCACCTGGTCGACACGATGGATGCCGACCACCGGGTGCTCGTGCCCGACCTGTTCGGTCACGGTGAGTCGGCGAAGCCGCTCGGCGACTACTCATTGAGCGCCCACGCCGCAGCCATCCGCGATCTCCTCGACCACCTCGGGATCGAGCGGGTCACCCTGGTCGGGCACTCGCTCGGTGGTGGCATCGCGATGCAGTTCTTCTACCTCTTCCCCGAACGCGTCGACCGCCTCGTCCTGGTCGCCAGCGGCGGTCTGGGTCGGGAGGTGAACCTGATCCTGCGCTCCGCGACCCTGCCCGGGGCGGCTCAGGTGCTCAGCGTGATCGCCTCCGCACCCGTCCTCTCGCGCGTCGAGGCCCTGGGTCGGGGCGCGACGAAGATCGGCTGGCGACCCGGCGCCGACATCGGGGCCATCTGGCGCGGCTTCAGCTCGCTCGGGGACCGCGAGAGCCGACGCGCCTTCCTGGCCACCACCCGTGCCGTCATCGACATCGGGGGGCAGAGCATCAGCGCCCACGACCACCTGGGGGACGCGCCCACGATCCCGACCATGATCGTGTGGGGCTCCAAGGACCGGATGATCCCGGCCTGGCACGCCCTCAGCGCGCAACGCGCGCTCCCCGACTGCCGCGTCGAGCTGTTCGAGGGCGCGGGCCACTTCCCGCACCTCGACGACCCGGAGCGCTTCGCGCGGGTGCTCCGCGAGTTCATCAGCACCGCTGCACCGCTGGAGGAGCCCACGCCCCCTGAGGGCTGACGCGCCGCCACCCGGCGTACGAGGACGTGGTCAGTCGGCTGCGACCGAGATCGCCACCTTGCCGCGCACGTCCCCGGCGACCAGGCGGCGCATGGCGTCGGCGGCTTCCGCCAAGGGGTAGATCCGGTCCAGTGCGGGGGTCACCCCGCCGGCCTCGATCAGGGCGGTCAGGCGCTCGAGATCCTCGGCGCGCTCCCGGGTGACGAACATCGTCAGCCGCTGCTTGCCCCAGAGGGAGACGACCAGGGCGCGCAGCTGCCGACCGATGCCCGTCAGGTTGCCCCCGCCCTCTCCCCCGGCGATGACGACCGTCCCGGTGGGCGTGAGAGCACGTCGGAGCCGGGACAGCGACGGGCTGCCCGCGATGTCGACGATGAGGTCGAAGTGCCGCGAGCCGTCAGCGAAGTCGTCGACGGCGTAGTCGAGCACCTCGTCGGCGCCCAGCGCGACGACCAGGTCGACCTTGGTGGTGCTGCACTCCGCGGTGACATGGGCGCCGAGCGTCCTGGCGATCTGGACCGCGAAGGTCCCGACGCCACCCGACGCACCTGTCACCAGCACCCGCTGGCCGGCCTCGACGCGACCGATCTCCGTCAGCGCCTGCAGCGCCGTCATCGCCGAGGACGGCACGATCGCGGTCTGCGCGAAGCTCAGGTTCACCGGCTTGCGGGCGAGCTTGTCCTCGCCTGCCACCGCGTACTCCGCGAAGGCGCCGGCGCCGATCCCGTAGACCTCGTCCCCGCGAGCGAAGCGGGTGACCTCGTCGCCGACCGAGACGACCGTGCCGGCCAGCTCGTCGCCGACCACGGGCCGGCGCAGTCCGCGCAGCCCGAAGACCGGCCGAAGGGCGTAGGGCTTGCCGGTCATCAGGTGCCAGGTGCCGCGGTTGAGACCGGCAGCGTGCACGCGGACGAGCACCTCACGGGGACCGCCCGTCGGCAGGACGACCCGGTCGGACCGCAGGACGCCGGCGTCGCCGTACCCGTCCTGGACGATGGCTGACATGGTGGCGGTGGTGGTGGTGCTGGACATCGGGGATGGGGTCATGACGGGTCCTTCCAACGGGTTTCGTACTAAGTACGGAGACGCTATCGTACAACGTACGAACTCGACAGACTGAGAAGTGACATGTCCAGACCGACCCTCAGCCGCGAGCGCGTGCTCGACGGCGCACTGGCCGTCGCCGACGCCGGCGGTATCGCCGCCCTGACGATCCGCTCGATCGCCGATCACCTGGGCGTGAAGCCGATGGCGCTCTATCACTACGTCGCCAACAAGGACGAGATCCTCGACGGGCTCGTCGACCTGGTCTTCGGCGAGATCGACCTACCGGCCTCGGACGGGCAATGGCGATCCGAGATCGCCAAGCGCGCCCACTCCGCCCGCGTCGTGCTGGGTCGGCACCGCTGGGCGATCGGCCTGCTCGAGTCCCGCACGACTCCGGGCCCGGCGACGCTCACGCACCACGACGCCAACATCGCCACCCTGCGGGCCGGCGGTTTCAGCATCGCCCAGACCGCACACGCCTATGCGCTGCTCGACAGCTATGTCTACGGCTTCGCCCTCCAGGAAGCCTCGCTGCCCTTCGAGGGCCCGGACGGCGCCGCCGAGGTCGCGGAGCCGATGATGGCCCTGATGGGGACTGGCGCCTATCCGCATCTCGTCGAGCTCGCCACCGAACACGCGCTCCAGCCGGGCTACGACTTCGGTGACGAGTTCGGCTTCGGGCTGGAGCTGATCCTCGACGGCCTGGAGCGACTGCGCACCCGTGGTTGAACGGGCCTCGCTGGTGTCTGCTCGGGGGGTCGTGCCCCGCGGCCTGCCCGCGTCGTCTAGATTCCGGTCGTGAGCGCACAATCTCCGTCTGCCGTCATCTTGGTGCGTGCCAAACGATTCGTCCCGAACCCGCACACGGCGGCCGACAACACCTTCCAGTCCGACGCGCCCGCGGGGCAGTCCGCCGACATCACCTCGGCGATGGCCCTGGCCGAGATGGACGCCGTCGCCCAGGCCCTCCGCGACGCCGGCGTGACGGTCCACGTCTTCGACGACCAGGATCACACCCGCCCGGACAGCGTCTTCCCGAACAACTGGCTCTCCACCCACGCCGGGGGCAACATCGCGGTCTACCCGATGTACGCCTCCAACCGGCGCCACGAGCGTCGTTCGGACGTCCTGGAGATGCTCAAGTCGACCTACCGGGTGCAGACGATCGTCGACTACTCCGGCCTCGAGCCCGACGGCATCTTCCTCGAGGGCACCGGCGCGATGGTCCTCGACCACATGTCCCGAGTGGCCTACACCGCGATCAGTCACCGTGCCGACACCCACGTGCTCGAACGGTTCTGCACCGACTTCGGCTACGAGCCGATGGCGTTCGACGCGGTCGACTCTGCGGGTGTTCCGGTCTACCACACCAACGTGATGGCCTGCATCGGCACCGAGGTCGCGTTGATCGCCCTCGACATGATCCCGGACGAGGTCCGCCGAGCGGGGGTACGCGAGCGGCTCACCGTCAACGGACGCAAGATCGTCGAGCTCACCGAGGAGCAGATCCGGGAGTTCGCCGGCAACGCCGTGGAGCTCTGCGGTCGTACGCCGGACGGCAAGCGGAACTACATCATGGCGATGTCATCCCGGGCGCGGAGCAGCCTGCGACCCGAACAGGTGGCGGTCATCGAGGAGTCCTGCACGATCGTCGCCATCGACATCCCGACCATCGAGCTGGCCGGCGGGTCGGTGCGCTGCATGATCGCGGGAGTGCACCTGGACCCGCGCCGCGAGGGTGCCATCATGCCCACGCCCGCCGTCGCCGCCATCGACGAGGACCCCCGCACCGCCGACGGTCGCGACGTCGCAGGCGACAGCTGAAGGCGCTCCGAGCGCTTGCGCGGAGCTTGGCGCCATCGAACGGCAGGGTGTCGATGCCGTCCACCCACGCGTCCGCTGAGTCGGCGACCCTCTTCACCACTTTCCTGGCTGCTCGCTCCGGCAGTCCGATCGCAGCGGCAGAGGCCAGGAACCGAGTGCCCTGCCGGAACGACCCGGACATCGCCGATGGTGTCGCCCTCGGGAAGCAGTCCAGGAAAGAAGGCAGGCACAGCGCCACCGGTGGTGACCACGGGCCCGGCCTGTACAGGAAGAGTTGTCGCCATCGCAGCGGCCAGCGCCGGCAGCGCCCTCGAGGCCGTACCGCTGCGCCAGCGCTGCGCCGACCTCGACTGACCGTGCGGCCTGCCTCGAGTGAGATCACCGGCCCACGGGCGACCCCGCTAGATCTGGCAGGTCACTCTGGCTCAGATCCAGCTCCTGGCGCCGCGAAGCGACTACCGCCGCGACCGCGAGCACGTCCTACCGTCGATGTGCCCGATCGTCGGTGGAGCGACACAGTCAGCAGATGCGGGCAGTACTGCCTGCTGGAGGGCACCCGCGTCAGCTGATCCGCCAACACAGCAGCGCGCAAACGCCGGGCCAGCTTCTGGTCGCGCCCTCAGCGGGACTCGAACCCGCGACCTCCATGCTGAGAGTTCGGCGCACCGTTCTGGGGCACAGAGGGGGCTTCGCGGCCCTCTACGTCGTCGACCTGCCTGACCCCGCTCTCCGGCGGCCCAGCCCGGTCAGTCGGTGAGCAGCGGCACGTCGCACCGCTCGGCGAGGTCAGCCACGCTCGTGCCGTACGTCGCCAGCACCCGCACCGCGCCGTCGAGGTGCGGGCCGACCTCGAAGGTCGCCACCTCGGTGTAGACCCGGTCCACGCAACCGACGCCGGTCAGCGGGTAGGTGCACGACGGCACCAGCTTGGGCGTGCCGTCCTTGGCGAAGAGCGTCATCATCACCAGCACGCTCTTCGCGCCGATCGCGAGGTCCATCGCACCGCCCACGGCGGGGATGGCGTCGGGGGCGCCGGTGTGCCAGTTGGCCAGGTCGCCGCCGGCCGCGACCTGGAAGGCACCCAGGACACAGACGTCGAGGTGGCCGCCGCGCATCATGGCGAAGGAGTCGGCGTGGTGGAAGTACGCCGCCCCCGGCAGCTCGGTGACCGGCACCTTGCCGGCGTTGGTCAGGTCGGGGTCGATCTCGTCGCCCTGCGCCGCGGGGCCCATGTGGAGCATCCCGTTCTCGGTGTGCAGCACGACGCCCGAGTCGGCGCCGAGGTGGTCGGCGACCCTGGTGGGCTGGCCGATGCCGAGGTTGACGTAGGCGCCGCGCGGGATATCGCCGGCGACCGCTGCGGCCATCTCGTCCTTGCTCAGCGGACCGCGGTCGAGGTGCTCGACGGTCCTCATGCGCACGCCTCCTGCTGGGTGCCCGACCCGGCAGGCCGGGCCACGACCCGGTCGACGTAGAGGCTGGGGGTGATGACGGCCTCGGGGTCCAGCTCTCCGGTCTCGACGACCCGGTCGACCTGGGCGATGACGGTGGTCGCGGCGGTGGCCATCACCGGGCCGAAGTTCCGTGCGGTCTTGCGGTAGACCAGGTTGCCCATCCGGTCGGCCAGGTGGGCACCGATGAGCGCCACGTCGCCGCGCAGCGGCATCTCCAGGACGTAGGTGCGTCCGTCGATCTCGCGGATCTCCTTGCCGTCGGCCAGGGGGGTGCCGACGCCGGTGGGGCAGTAGAAGGCGCCGATGCCGGCTCCTGCGGCGCGCATCCGCTCGGCGAGCGTGCCCTGCGGCACCACCTCGAGCTCGATGCGGCCGGCGCGGTAGAGACCGTCGAAGACCCACGAGTCCGACTGCCGGGGGAAGGAGCAGACCATCCGGCGCACCCGCCCCTGGGCCAGCAGCGCGGCCAGGCCGGTGTCGCCGTTGCCGGCGTTGTTGGAGACCACCGTCAGGTCGGCGGCGCCCTGGCGGATCAGTGCGTCGATGAGCTCGACCGGCATCCCGGCCATGCCGAAGCCGCCGATGAGCACGGTCGAGCCGTCCGCGACGTCGGCGACCGCGGCGTCGTACGACGCGCCCACCTGCGCGCTCACGACGCACTCCCGGTGTCCGCGACGTTCTCGAGCACGACGGCCAGGGCCTGGCCGACGCCGATGCAGATGGCGGCGACGCCCCAGCGCTCGCCGGACTCGACGAGCCGGGCGGCCAGGGTGCCCAGCAGCCGCCCGCCGGAGGCGCCGAGGGGGTGGCCGATGGCGATGGCGCCACCCTTGGCATTGACGATCTCGGGGTCGACCTTCCAGGCGTCGACGCAGGCCAGCGACTGCACCGCGAAAGCTTCGTTGAGCTCGACGGCGCCCACGTCGGACCAGCCGATGCCGGCGCGGACCAACGCCTTCTGGGCCGCCTCGACGGGCGCGAAGCCGAAGTCCTGCGGGGCGAGGGCGTGCGCACCGCGCCCAGCGACCCGGGCCAGCGGTGCTCGCCCGATCCGCTCGGCAGCGGCCTCGGAGCCCAGCAGCAGCGCCGAGGCGCCGTCGTTGAGCGGGCTGGCGTTGCCGGCGGTGATCGTGCCGTTGCTGCGGAAGGAGGACTTGAGGCCGGCGAGCGCCTCGGGGGTGGAGCCGTCGCGGATGCTCTCGTCGCGGGCCAGGTCGACGCCGTCGACGGGGACCACCAGGTCGTCGTAGAACCCGGCGGCCCACGCCTCGGAGGCCAGGCGGTGCGAGCGCGCGGCGAACGCGTCCTGGCGCTCGCGGCTGAGGCCGAACCGCTCCTGCAGCTGCTCGTTGGCCTCGCCGAGCGAGACGGTCCACTCGGCGGGCATCTGCTCGTTGACCAGGCGCCAGCCGAGCGTGGTGGAGACCATCGTGGCGTTGCCGGCGGGGTAGGCGCGCGAGGGCTTGGGCAGCACCCACGGCGCGCGGGTCATCGACTCGACACCACCCGCGACCACGATGTCGGCGTCGCCGGTCTCGATGGTGCGCGAAGCCTGCATCGTGGCATCCAGGGAGGAGCCGCAGAGCCGGTTGATCGTCGTGGCGGGCACAGAGGTCGGTAGCCCGGCCAGCAGCACAGCCATCCGACCGACGTTGCGGTTGTCCTCGCCGGCCTGGTTGGCGCAGCCCCACACGACGTCGCCGACCGCGGCCGGGTCGAGGTCGGGGGCCTTGGCCAGGGCGGCGCGCAGCGCGGTGGCGGCCAGGTCGTCAGGCCGGACGCCGGCCAACGCGCCGCCGAAGCGGCCGAAGGGGGTGCGCGCGGTCGCGTAGAGATAGCTCGAAGTCACGCTCCCGAGGCTAGGTCGGACGATCCATCACGTCCAATAGTAGATCTGGTGTGATTGAGAAGCGATGCTTATAATTGCGAGATGGAGACCCGGCACCTGCGTTCCTTCGTCGCGCTCGCCGAGGAGCGGCACTTCGGGCGCGCCGCGGCGCGGCTGCACATCGCCCAGCCGGCCCTGAGCCAGCAGCTCCAACAGCTCGAGCGGGAGGTCGGCACCCGCCTGGTCGACCGCTCCACGCGTCGCGTCGACCTCACCGAGGCCGGGCGGCTCCTGCAGGAGCGGGCGGTCGCCGTACTCGCGACCCTCGATCGCACCGCAGCCGATCTGGCCCTGGTCGGGGCCGGTCGCGCAGGCACGGTGCGGGTCGGCTTCGTCGGCACCGCGACGTACGACGTCCTGCCGCGGCTGGCGCGCCGGGTGCGCGCCGACCTTCCCGAGGTGCACCTGGAGCTGTCTGGGGAGCTGCTCGCTCCCGCGCTCTTCGACGCCGTGCACGACGGCTCGCTCGACCTGGCCGTGCTGCGCCCCGGGGCCGGGGCGGTGCCGGCCGGGCTGGTGGTCGCGCCGTTGCGCACCGAACCGCTCGTCGCGGTGCTGCCGAGCACCCACCCCGCCGCCGGTGCGACCGAGGTGTCGCTGGCCGACCTGGCCGGGGAGGTGCTGATCACCCACCCCTCGGGCCGGCGCTCCACGATGCAGCCGCTGGTGCTCGACGCCTGGCGCGCCGCCGGCCACGACCCCGACGGGCTGGAGCTGCTGGAGGTCGGCGAGACCGGCACGCTGGTGGTCTTCGTAGCTGCCGGGCTCGGCATCGGGCTGGTGCCGGCGTCGGTGCGGGCGCTGCGGCTCGATGGCGTCGCCTACGTCCCGCTGGCCGGCCCGGTGCCGGAGGTGCCGCTCGCCCTGGCCCACCGGGTCGACCCCGGCCCGGCAGTGCTGCGCGTCTCCGACGTCGTCCGGGCCATCGCCCGCTGACCCCCGCCGGCGCCGGCCCGAGCGGTGAGCCAGCAACCGAAAGCGGCCACCCAGAGGTGACCGTTCACCGCCCCTACCGCCGTCAGCCCGGCCGTCAGCCCGACCGAAGGACGGTTCAGGCCTCTCCCATCTCGGCCAGCGTGGCTTGGGCGATGCGGAAGGCGGTGTTGGCGTCGGGGACGCCGCAGTAGATCGCGGTCTGGAGCAGCAGCTCCTTGATCTCCTCGACGCTGACCCCGTTGGTGCGCGCGGCGCGCACGTGCATCGCCAGCTCTTCGTGGTGCCCGCGGGCCACCAGCGCGGTGAGGGTGATCAGCGAGCGGGAGTGGCGGTCGAGGCCCGGGCGGGTCCAGATGCCGCCCCAGGCGTACTCGGTGATGAACTCCTGGAACTCCCGCGTCAGGTCCGTGGCCGCGGCCGTCGCCCGGTCCACATGGGCGTCGCCGAGGACCTCGCGACGCACCGCCATCCCGGCCTCGCGCACCTGCGCCACGCTCAGCTCCTCGCGGTCGGGGGCGATCGGGCCCAGGGCGTGCTCGAGCACCAGCTGGGCAACCTTCGCCGGCGCCTCCACGGGCGCCAGGTGGGCGACGCCGTCGAGCACCTCGAGCCGCCCGTCCTGCACGCCATCGGCGATCTCGCGCAGCGAGGCGGGCGGGGTGGCGACATCCTCGGAGCCCGCCACGGCCAGCACCGGGGCGGCGATCCGACCCAACCGGTCGCGTACGTCGAAGCGGGCCAGCGCGCCGCAGACCGCGGCGTACCCCTCGTCGTCGGCCTCGCTCAGCGCGTGCAGCAACGCCGAGCCGGCTTCCGGCGCACGGTCGAGGAAGCCGGTCCCGAACCACCGCGACGCTGACGCGGAGACGAGCGAGGCGGTGCCGGACGACCGGACGGACTCGATCCGCTCGGTCCACGACTCGGCCGTGCCGATCCGGGCGCCGGTGCACAGCAGGGTCGCGGACTCGACGCGGCCGGGCGCGTCGAGGAGCAGCTGGAGCCCGACCGCGCCACCGACGGAGTCGCCGGCGTAGTGGAAGGTCGGCGCCTGCAGCGCGGTGCCCATGGTGTCGACCACGGCGAGCACGCCCGCGGCGAGCTCGGCCATCGTGAAGTGGTCCTCGACCGGCGAGCGGTTCGCGCCGTGCCCGGGCAGGTCCCAGGCGACCACCTGGAAGTGCTCGGACAGGTGCTGCGCTGCCTCGGTCCACAGGGTCTGCGCGGTGGTGCCGAGCGAGGGTCCGAGCACCAGCAGCGGCAGCTCGGGACGGCCACCGAGACGGACGGCGGTGACGGGGGCGCGGGACTTCATGGGGTCCTTCCGGTGGCGGGTCCCGCGGCGCTGCGGGCCCGGGTCTCGTCGATGAGGGCGTCGATGGCCCCGAGGTACGTCGGGCGGGGGTCGCGGCCGGCGACCTCGGCCATGCTGCGCTGCTCGGCGTGCAGCGCGTCGGCCACCTCGTCGTGACGGAGCAGCATCCGCCCGGCGTCGACGCGCAGGTCGGCCAGCAGCGCGGTGGCCTGCGTGGCGGCCACGACGGTACGCCGCGCCAGCAGGCGCAGGGTGTCCCACTCGGCGTGCCAGCCCCCGACGGCGCGTTCGTCGGCCTGGTCGACGGCGGCCGCGTGCAGGGTCGCGCCCAGGGGCGGCGCGGTGAGCGCGGCGCGGCGCAGCAGCACCGACAGGACCGGGTTCTGCTTGTGCGGCATCGTCGAGGAGCCGCCGCCCGCGCCCTCGGCGAGCTCGCCGATCTCGGGGCGCGAGAGCGTCACGACGTCACCGGCGATGCGGCCCCACGCGTCGGTGCAGGCGACCAGCGCGTCGCCGGCTCGGGTGAGCGGGCGGCGGCTGGTGTGCCAGGGGGCGGCGGGCTCGAGGCCGAGGGTCGAGGCCAGCCGTTCCCGGGCGGCGAGGGGGTCGAGCCCGAGCTCAACGGCGGCGGCCATCGTGCCGGCGGCCCCGCCGAGCTGCACCGGGAAGCGGAGACCGGCCAGGTCATCGCGGGCGTCGAGCAGACCGGTGAGCCAGGTCGCGGCCCGGAGCCCGAACGTCGTGGGCACCGCGGGCTGGCCCAGGGTCCGGGCACTCATCACGGTGCTGCGGTGCGCCTCGGCGAGCGTCGCGAGCAGCTCCACCTGGGCGTCGACCTCGGCGCGCACCGTGGCCACGGCGTCGCGCAGCAGCAGCATGAGGGCCGTGTCGACGACGTCCTGGCTGGTCAGGCCGCGGTGCACCAGGGTCTCGCCAGAGCGTTCGCGCAGCAGCCCGACGAGTCCGAGCACAGGGTTGCCGCCGCCCTCGGCGGCGTCGGCCAGCATCGCCACGTCGGTGGCACCGACCAGCCCGGAGAGGTCCGCCGGGGAGTCGAGCACCTCGAGCCAGGCCTGCTCCACCGCGACCAGCGCCGCGAGGTAGGCGCCCTGGTCGAAGGTGGCCCCCGCGCGCTCGTCGCCGGGCCAGAAGAGATCGCTCACGCAGGTGAGTGTGCCGGGTCGGCGAGGAAGACGGTCTCCCCCGCGCCCTGCAGGCAGATGTCGAAGACCAGTCCGTGCTCGTCCTCGCGGGCCACCAGGGTGTCGCGCCGGCCCGGGTCGACGCCGACCAGGAACGGGTCGTCGTCGATAGCGGGGCCGGGCAGGTAGCAGCGCGTCATCAGCCGGTGCAGCAGCCCGCGGGCGAGCACCACGACGGCGACGTACGCCGCCCGGTCGTCGCCGAGCGCTCCGGGTCGCAGCGTGGTGAAGGTGTAGCGCCCGCTGCGATCGGTCGAGGACCGACCGAAACCGGTGAACGAGTGCCCGTCGCGACGCAGCGAGCCCTGCTCCTGCACGGGGTTCCCGTGGGCGTCGGGCTGCCAGATCTCGATCAGCGCGTCGGGCACGGGGGTGCCGGAACCGTCGGTGACGGTCCCGGTCAGGCGGATCGCGCCGGGCGTCCCGGGCGCGACCAGGTCGCGGTCACCGTCATAGGGCAGTGCGTAGTGGAAGAACGGGCCCACGGTCTGGCCGGGGGTGGGGGCGAGCCGCATCACTGGTCCTCCTCGCGCTCGAGCGGGGTGGGGGTGGCGCCGGAGAGCACGATGTCCCAGCGGTAGCCGGTCGAGAGCTCGGGTCGCGTCAGGTCGTGGTCATACGTCGCGACCAGGCGCTCGCGCGCCCGCGGGTCGACGATCGACTGGTAGATCGGGTCCAGCGCGAAGAGCGGGTCGCCGGGGAAGTACATCTGGGTGATCAGCCGCTGCGTGAAGTCGCTGCCGAAGAGCGAGAAGTGGATGTGCGCCGGCCGCCAGGCGTTGCGGTGGTTGCGCCACGGGTAGGGCCCGGGCTTGATCGTGGTGAAGCGGTACCAGCCCTCGGCGTCGGTCAGGCAGCGCCCGACGCCGGCGAAGTGCGGGTCCAGCGGAGCGGGGTGCTGGTCGCGCTGGTGGATGTAGCGGCCCGCGGCGTTGGCCTGCCAGACCTCGACGAGCTGGCGGCGTACGGGGCGGCCGTCGCCGTCCAGCACGCGCCCGGTGACGACCATCTTCTCGCCGATCGGCTCCCCGCCGCGCTGGATGGTCAGATCGGCCTCCAGCGGGTCCACGTCGCGCTCGCCGAAGACCGGCGACCAGCGCTCGATGCCCTCGGGGTCGGCCTGGTGGAGGTCCTTGGTGGGGTGGCGCAGGATGCTCGAGCGGTACGGCGCGTAGCTCAAGCGCGGCTGCTCCTCGCCGGTGCCCTCGAGGCCGCCCGCCTCCTCGTAGCCCCGGGCCAGCGCGGCGATCTCGGCGCTGACCTGCGCCTGGGAGTGTGCGGTCGCGTCCGAGGCGACGACCGGTCGGGTGGGCTGGCTCATGGTTGCGACGGTAGGCGCGGACGTGGTGGTCACGACAGTCATTCCTTCCGGTCAGCGGAAGCCGCGCGTCGGTGCAGCGACTGGTGGGTCAGGTAGGCGGCGAGCCCCTCGCGCCCGTACTCGACCCCGAGGCCGGAGTCGTGGCGCCCGCCGAAGGGCGCGTCGTGGTTGGAGGCGAAGAAGTTCACCCCGACCGAGCCGGTGTCGATGCGCTCCGCGACCGCCTGGGCGGCGACCTCGTCGCGACCGAAGACCACCCCGCCGAGACCGAAGTCGGTGTCGTTGGCGATCGCGATCGCCTCCTCGACGCTCTCGTACCGCAGCACCGAGAGCACCGGGCCGAAGATCTCCTCGCGTGCGATCCGCATGTCGGGGGTGACATCGGCGAAGACGGTCGGCTCGATCCACCAGCCCCGCTCGCTGTCGCGGACCCGGCCACCGGTGGTGGCCCGGGCGCCCTCGGCGTGGCCGGCCTCCAGGTAGCCGCGCACCACGTCGAACTGCGACCGCGAGGCCATCGGCCCGAAGACGGTGGCCGGGTCGGTGGGGTCGCCCTGCACAGCGGCGGCCACGGTGCGGGTCACGACGTCGACGACTTCGTCGTAGCGCTCGACGGGCGCGAGAAGACGGGTGGAGATGTAGCAGGTCTGACCGGTGTTGCGCAGGCAGCTGCGCACCAGCACCGAGGACAGGTGGTCGAGGTCGGCATCGAGCAGCACGATCGCCGCCGACTTGCCGCCGAGCTCGAGGGTCACCGGGCGCAGCAGCTCGCCGCAGGTCGCGGCGATGCGGCGCCCGACGCCCGTGGAGCCGGTGAAGGCGACCTTGGCGATGCCCGGGTGGCGCACCAGTCGGTCCCCGGCCTCGGGTCCCCCGGTGAGCAGGTTGACCACGCCCGCGGGCACGCCGGCCGCGGTGCAGGCATCGACGACGAAGCGGATCGACAGCGGCGTGGTGGGTGCCGGCTTCACCACCACGCTGCACCCGGCCAGCAGCGCCGGGGCGAGCTTGGTGACGACGAGGTTGATCGGGAAGTTCCAGGGCGCGATCAGCGCACACGGCCCCACGGGGTCGCGGCGTACGACGGTCTCGGCGCCGCCGGCGGGGAAGGGACGCACGTCCTCGGTCTCGAGCCACTGCGCGAGTCCGGCGACGTGGCGCAGGATCGAGGCGGCGTTGGCGGCGGCGCCGGAGGTCTCCGCGACCGGGGAACCGTTCTCACGGGTGTTGACCAGCGACAACGCCTCGGCGCGCTTCTCGATCTCGTCGGCCACCCTCAGCAGGACCTCGGCCCGCTCGGTGGGACGCATCCGGGGCCACGGGCCGTCGCGGAAGGCGCGCACGGCAGCGTCGACAGCCGCGTCCACGTCCTCAGCGGTGGCGTCGGGGACGCTGCCCCACACCTCTTCGGTCGCGGGATCCACGACCTCGGTGCGCGCGCTGCCGCTGGAGGCGACCCAGGAGCCGCCGACGTAGAGGTCGTCGACGTGGGCACTGCGCGGGTCGGGGGCCCCGGGGGTCACCGCAGCACCGCGGTCTTCAGCAGCGCGGTCGAACGCTCGAGCTCGGCGGTGGCGATGTCGACGGCCGCCTGGGTGATCAGCTCGGGCACGATCTCGGCTGCCAGGCGGTCGGTGTAGGTGGCGGGGTCCATCCCGAACCAGCCGGAGGCCAGCGCGATGCCGGCGTGGTCGAAGCGCCAGAGCCGGTCGGCGTCGCGCACCAGAGCGTCCTCCAACGAGTAGGCCTCGGCACGGGTGTCGTGGCCGTCGATGATCTCGCAGACCTCGTCGACGAGCTGCTCGTCGTAGCCCAGTGGCGGGAGCACCTCGCGGGCGATGATGCAGCCCTGCTTCTCGTGCTCGTGGCGGATGGCGGCCTTGCGCCAGTCGCCGCTGAAACCCTCACTCAGGATGCGGTCCTCGTCGACCCGGCCCCAGCCGGTGTCGTGCAGCAGGATCGAGACCCGCACGAGCAGGGAGTCGGCCTCGGGGTGCGCGGCGCACAGCCGTTCAGCGCCGGCCAGCGAGATCGGCAGGTGGATGTCGTTGCTGCGGGTGCGGGTCTCGGTCACCACCGAGCGCCACACACCATCGAGGTCGTTGCCGGTGGCGGGGGTCGTCGAGATCGGCGAGGTGTCGACCGGGCCCGTGCTCGGCACGGGACGCTGGGTGGGCAGCGGGAGGGGCATGGGTGGACCTCAATTCGCCGCGAGCGCGGCGGCGTCGACAGTGATGGACTTCAGCGGAACGGCGGGGTCGCCGGCGGCCTCGTACGGGAGGTGGGCGCCCTTGCCGAGCGCCGCGCGCACCGCCATGAAGTCCAGCGGAGCGTTGATGCAGTCGGCGGCGACGACCTGGTCGCCGCGGTAGTACAGGACGCTGTGCCGACCCTTCTCGGGGTCCTCGCGGACCAGGGTGCGGTCGTGGCCGTGGTTGAGCCCGGCGATCTGGAGCTTCAGCGAGCCCTGGTTGGACCAGAACCACGGGATGCCGGCGTACTCCTCCTCGCGCCCGGTGATCTTGTACGCCGCCACCTTGGCCTGCTCGATGGCGTTGTTGACGCTCTCGAAGCGGACCCGGTCGTCGGGCGCGGCACCCGGCAGCGGGTTGGGCTGGTTGGCGCAGTCGCCGACGGCGATCGTGTGGCCGTCGGAGGCCACGGCGTAACGGTCGACGCGGATGCCGTTGTCGCACTCGAGGCCGATCGACTCGGCGAGCTCGGTGTGCGGCAGCACCCCGACCCCGACCAGCACCAGGTCGGCCCGGACCACCCGGCCGTCGGTGAGCTCGACGGCGCCGACGCGGTCGCCGCGCGGCAGCACCCTGGCCAGGCCCGCGCCCAGCTCGATGGCGATGCCGGCGGAGCGGTGGTGCCGCAGGAGGTGGTCGGCGGTCTGCTCCCCGACGGCACGGCCGACCAGGCGGGGCCCGGCCTCGAGCACGGTGACCCGCTTGCCCATGGTGTGCAGGCTGGCGGCGGCCTCGATGCCGATGAAGCCACCCCCGACCACGACGACGTCCTCGACGTCGGGCACCCGGGCCTTGAGCTCGAGGGCGTCGTCGGCGTTGCGCAGGTAGAGGACACCGGGCAGGTCGATGCCTTCGACGAGCAGCCGGCGGGGGCGGGCGCCCACGGCCAGCGCGAGGCGGCCGAAGGCGATCTCGCGGCCCGACATGGCGTACGCCGTGCCGCTGCCGTCGGCACGCTTGTCGATGCGCATCACCCGCTCGCCCTTGACCAGGTCGATGCGGTGCTCGGCCCAGTAGTCCTCGGTGCGGAAGATCAGCGACTCCTTGCTGACCTGGCCCTGGAGGAACTCCTTGGACAGGGCGGGGCGCTGGTAGGGCCGGTGGTGCTCGTCGCCGAGCAGCGTGATCGGCGCGTCGTGGCCCAGGGCCCGCAGCGTCGTGACCAGGGAGACCCCCGCCTGGGACGAGCCGATGACCAGCAGGCCGTCGTCGGTGGACCCGGTGACGTCCATGCTCAGACCTGCGTGGCGGGCGTGGTGACGTGCAGGTGGGCGCCCTCGTCGAGACGGATCTGGCAGGACAGCCGCGAGCAGTCGGTGCGGTCCTCCGCGGTGCCCCAGAGCATCTCGTCCTCCATCTCCTCCATCGGCACGAGCGCTGCGAGGTCGGTGGCGTCGACGTACACGTGGCAGGTGGCGCAGGACAGCGAACCCCCGCACTCCGCGACGATGCCGGGCACGCCGTTGCGCACGGCGGTCTCCATCACGGAGTCGCCGGGGGTGGCGTCCAGGGCGCGGGTCGCGCCCTCGTGGTCGGTGAATGTCACCTGGGTCATGGCTGCCTCCGGTGCTGGTTCGGTCGTGGGTGCTGGTTCAGTGGTGGTGCTGGTGCGGTCGGCTGGGCTGGGCCGGTCAGACGAACTGCCGGCCACCGTCGACGACCAGGGTCTGGCCGCTGATGAAGGAGGAGTCGGGGCCGGCGAGGAAGAGTGCCGCACCAACCACGTCCTCGGGCTGGCTGGAGCGACGCAGCGCGCCGCGGTCGACGCCGTACTGCTCGGCGCCCTCGACGAGCCCGAGGCTGGCCTCGGTGAGGGTGAACCCCGGGGCGATCGTGTTGACCGAGATCGAGCGCCGTCCCAGCTCCTTGGCCAGGACCCGCGTCAGCGCGATCACCCCGCCCTTGGACGCCACGTAGTGCGCCCAGTTCTCCGAGCCGCTGTGCACGGTGGCCGACGAGAGGTTCACGACGCGCCCACCCTCGGGCAGGTAGGGGCTGCAGGCGCGGGTGACCAGCCAGGGGCCCTTGAGGTTCACGCCCATGACGAGGTCCCACTCGGCAGGGTCGATCTCCTCGAAGGGGCTGCGGGTCACGGAGGCGTAGACCGCGGCGTTGTTGACCACGACGTCGATGCGTCCGCGGCCGAGCTCAGCCACCGCGGCGGCCAGCTCGGCCACCGAGGTCTCGTCGGTGACGTCGACGCGCCCGGCCCAGGCCTCGGCCCCGAGGTCCTTGGCCAGCCGGGCGGTCTCCTCGGCACCGTCGAGGTCGAGGTCGGCGACCGCCACCCGGTAGCCCCGGGCGGCGAAGCCGAGGGCGAAGGCCCGACCCAGGCCGCCGGCGGCGCCGGTGACCAGGACCGTGCGGTCGTGCCCCTCGGGTGTGGTGGTCGCGCTCACCGCTCAGCCCTCGAGGATCTCGACACGGCCGGTACCGCCGTCGACACGCAGCAGCTGACCGGTGACGATGGTCGTCGAGGCCGAGCCGGTGCCCGTGACAGCGGGCAGCCCGTACTCGCGGCACACGATGGCGGCGTGGCTCATCATCCCGCCGATGTCGGTGACGGTGGCGCGGATCTTGCCGAAGATCGGTCCCCACGACGGGGCGGTGATGGTGGCGACGAGGATCTCCCCCTCCTGCACCAGTCCGAGCTCGTCGGCCGAGGTGATGACCCGAGCGCGACCCTCGACGACGCCGGGCGAGGCGGCCATGCCGGTGATCGCACCGTCGTGGTCCTCGTCCTTGCCGGCGAGCCACTGCTCCACCTGCTCGGTGGTGATGCCGTAGAGCATCATCGTGAACGGCTCGGTGATCTCGGCCGGCGGAGTGTTGAGTGCCGGCTGCGGGCGCCGGGTCTTCAGCGCATCGATGATGACGCGCCGACGCTCGATCTCCGGCGGCCAGTAGTGCGGCCCGGTCGACGAGGCGCCCACGGCCCACCCGGTGGCGTAGTCGAAGATCGCATCGCGGACCTCGTTGCGGTTGAGGTAGAGCATGTCGGCCGGTTCGGCCCAGAACCCGGCGTCGCCCAGCACACGTGCGAGGTCGCGGACCTTGCGCCAGAAGACGCCCATCGTCCAGTGCTCGATGTAGAAGTTGTGGTTCTCCACGTAGGGGTAGGCCGTGGCAGCGAGGCCGCGCTTGGCGTCGAACTGCTCGCGGGCCGCGTCGTCGAGCAGGTCGCGGTACTCCTCGATGATCCGGTCCTTCTCGAGGATCAGGGCCTCGACGGGGCGCATGATCTGCTGACCGTCGTCGAGCCGGCGCACGTAGTCCTTGATGTAGCCCAGCGGGATCTCCTGGTACTCGAGCCAGTACTTGTCGTGGCCGTAGAAACCGTTGCCGACGGTGAAGTTGAACCAGGGATCCTGTGCCGCCTCGTACGCCGCGACCCACTGCGGGCCGCCGTCGAGCGCACGGACGGCGGCCAAGGTGCCGTCGACGTCGTCGGTGTCGGCGAAGGCCGCCTGGAGACCGTGCTCGACCGCGAGACCCGCGAGCTTCTTCAGCTCGTCGTCGGGGCGGAAGAGCTCCATGTCGACGCCCTGGACCATCCGGGCGATGGCCTGGTCCGGGATGCCCGGGAAGACCTCCTTGCAGAAGCCGAAGAAGTCGAGGTAGGCCAGGTAGCCGAGATTGAGGAACTCGAAGTGGTACTGCCAGTTGCGGTAGAGCAGCGCGATGAGACGGTCGTAGTTCTCCATCAGCACCTCGGTGCCGTCCATCGCCTTGCCGGTGACGATGTCCTCGAAGGGCACGACGTCGGGCAGCGCCTCGAAGCGCAGCTCCTCCATCTCCGCGATGGTGCCCTTGACCTTGACGTGCCAGGCCTCGAGCATCTCGTCCCAGTTCTGGAAGTAGTGCCCGGCACGGCGCTCGAACTCCGGCACCCGCGCTGCGACCTCGTCCTCGGGAACCCCGACGGGGCTCATGTAGAGGTAGCCGAGGTGGATCTTGAACTCGATCCCGTTGGCCGGCGGGATCAGCAGGTGGCGGGTGTTGTACTGCCCGAGGCACTTGACGGCGAACTCGCCGCCGATGGTCTCGAACGGCTTGAACACCGTGGGCCAGTGCTGGCTGTCGCAGAACCAGAACTTGTCGTCCCCACCGGGGAGGTTGTCGAAGACGAGGTTGTAGGGGTACAGCTCCTCCCAGCCCTCGGCACCCTCGGGCACCTCCAGCTCGGACGGCTTCGGGAAGGAGCGCATCTGCGGGACGACGCTCTGGTCAATGCTCATGAAGAGTCCTCGTTCGTTCGGGATCGGGTGGTCGGAAGGATCTGTGCGGACGGGGTCGGCATCAGCGGGCACGCAGGCCCGAGGTCATGGCGGCCATGCCGGGCATCTGGAATCCTGCTGACCCGGTCGGGGAGGACGCCGGACCCGCGGAAGCTGCGGTGGGCTTGCTGGAGTGGACGGTCTCGGGGCGGGCCTGCAGGAGCAGGAGGTCCTCGCCGGGAGGCAGGTCGGCGTCGAGAGCCCACTCGACGTCCTGGGGGCAGCGGTAGTGCTTCTCGGCACGCTTGGCCATCACCGCGACGGCCTCGAGCTCGGTGTCAGTGAGGCAGCGCGTCGTACGCCGCTCGACCTCGACCTCGCGCTCGACGAGCGCGCCGCCGGCCGCGTCCGGCACCAGCTCGGCGTGCTTGTCGCCGATGACCTCGCGCACCACGCTGAGCACGACCTTGTCGAGCACGATGTGGTCGGGGGTGACAAGGCCGGAGACCACCATCTCCCCCACGCCCCACGAGGCGTCGATGGCGATCTTGGAGCGGTCGCCGGTGCCGGGGTCCATGGTCATCGCGACCCCGGCGACTCGAGCGTTGACCATCTTCTGCACGGCGACGGCCATAGAGAGGTCGTCCTCGGGGATGTTGTTCTTGAGTCGGTAGAGGATGGCGCGGCTGGTGTAGAGCGAGGCCCAGCAGGCGCGCACGTGGTGGCGCACCGCGTCGTAGCCGGTCAGCCACAGGTAGGTGTCCTGCTGGCCGGCGAAGCTGGCGGCGGGCAGGTCCTCGGCGGTCGCGGAGGAGCGCACCGCCACCGGGACCTCGCTCTCGAAGCGTGACTGCAGCTCGGTGTACGCCGTACGCAGCGCGTCGGAGACCCCCTGCGGGACCGGTCGCGACTCGATCTGGGCGCGGATGCGGGCGGAGCAGTCGTCGACGGCCGCGATGTCCTCGGGGTCGAGGCCCTCGAGGCAGGCGGTGATCTCGGCGCGCAGTCCCGACCCGTCGAGGAATGCGTCGTAGGAGGCGGTGGTGATCGCGAAGCCCGGGGGCACCGGCATCCCGGCGGAGGTCATCGTGACCAGCGAGGCGCACTTGCCGCCGAGCAGCTCCACGGTCGGCTCCTGGTCGCTATCGAAGGCCACGGTCAACGGGGCGGCCTCGGTCGCGTCGGTGGAGGCGGGCATGGCGGCGCTGGTGGGGAGGGTGGCGGTCATGTCAGGCCTTCCAGGAGACGGGGACGGCCACGGGGGCCCGGAACGAGAGGTTGTCGCCGAAGGCGATGGGGTCGTCGACCAGGCGCAGGTGCGGCGCGAGCCGGGCGACCTCCTGGATCGCGATCTTGGTCTGGATCTTGGCGAGCATGTTGCCGAGGCAGTAATGGATGCCGAAGCCGAAGGCGAGGTGCTCGCGGGCGTTGGGGCGGGTGATGTCGAAGGCCTCGGGGTCCTCGAAGCGGGACTCGTCACGGTTGGCCGAGCCCATCATCAGCAGCAGCTCGGCACCGGCCGGGATGTCGACACCGCCGACGGTGGTGTCCACGAGGGCCTTGCGGCGCCAGGCGACGATGGAGGGGCTGTGTCGCAGCACCTCCTCGATGGCGGGCGCGGCCTTGCCGGGGTCCGCGACGACCTCGGCCCACTGGTCGGGGTGGCCCAGCAGCTCGCGCAGCGCGTTGGAGATCAGGGTGGTGGTGGTCTCGTGCCCTGCGAAGAGCAACGAATAGCACACCGACGCGATCTCGTGGTCGGTGATCGGCTCGCCCTCGACCTGCATCCGGACCATGTCCCCGACGAGGCTGTCGCGCTCGTGCTCGTGGGCGTCGGCGACCAGGCGGCGGCACTCGGCCCAGTACTCGACCAGGTTGTGCGCGTGCGGCACCTGCTTCTCGTCGCTGAGGTCGCCCCAGGTCATCGCGCCGCGGGAGTCCGACCAGCGCTTGAAGGTGTCGACCATGGCGATGTCGGCACCGATGAGGGTCAGGATGGTGATGGTCGGGACGTCGTAGGCCAGGTCGCGCACCAGGTCGCCGCGCGCCTCGGGGCGGGCCAGCATCTCCTCGACGAGCCGCACGACGTTGTCGCGGATGAACGGCTCGAGCACCTTGAAGCGGCGCGGGGTGAAGGCCTTGGCCGCCACCTTGCGGATGCGGGTGTGGTCCGGAGGCACCCGTGCCGAGAGGCCCGAGTAGGCGGTGAAGCCACCGTCCTCCATGATCTGGCGGGCCTGCGCGCCGCGCTGGCGCACCGGGGCCTGGGCGTTCTCCGACGAGAAGGTCTCCCAGTCGGCGAAGACAGCCTTGACGTCGTCGTAGCGGCTCACGACCCAGTAGCCGACGCGCTCGTCGTACATCACCGGCTCCTCGGCGCGCAGCTCGGCGTACGCCGGGAAGGGATCGGCCTGGTCGAAGGGCTGGTAGCCGTGGTGGACCGGGCAGCCGGTGCCTGTCGGGACCTGGGTGGAGGTCATCGCGGGCTCCTCTGTGATCGAGCGGTGCCGGCCGCGGGTGGCGGCTGGTCTGGCTCCACCATCGTGACCGTCGCCACACGAGACGCCAATCACAATCTTCCGTCAGACGGAAGTCACTCCCCGGGGCGACCGTTCGACCGACGTCGTGGACCGCGGCGCCCCCACACCTGCACGGGTCCGACCACCGGGCGGGTCATCGCCACCTCGATGCGCTGCGCCACCCCGCGCAGCGCGGGCAGGTGTCGGGTCATGGTCGTCGCCTGCGTCGACAACATGACCAGGCCGAGGGCAGCCCCGCCCTCGACGTCGACCCGCACCGCGATCGAGCACGACCCGGGTCGCACCTCCTCGCTGGTGGTGGCGTAGCCGTGCTCGCGCACCTCGTCGAGTTCGGCGGCCAGGCGGACCGGGTTGACGTGGGTGTACGCCGTGGCGGCCTCGAGACGGCTGTGCAGGTAGGCCTCGCGCACCCACTCCTCCTCGAAGGCCAGGAGCACCTTGCCGACCGCGGTGGCGTGCAGCGGCAGGCGACCGCCGACGCGCGAGGCGCGCGGCACCCGCTTCGAGGAGTAGACCCGGTCGATGTAGAGCGCCTCGTGGCCGTCGCGGATGGCCAGGTGCGAGGTCTCCTGGGTCAGCGAGAAGAGGTCCTGCAGATGCGGGCGTACGGCGTCGCGCAGCTGGCGACCGGCGTTCTGCGCGACCTCCCAGAGCCGCAGGCCGACGACGTAGCGGCCCTGCGGGTCGCGCTCGAGCGCACCCCACGAGACGAGCTCACCGACCAGCCGGTGCGCGGTCGGCAGCGGCAGGTCGGCCTGCGCCGCCAGGTCGCTGAGCGTGAGCGGGTTGCGGGCGCCCTCGAACGCGCTGAGCACGGCGAGCACCTTCGAGGTGACCGTGCGACCGTCACCGCGCATCGGGACCTCCTCGAGAGGCGGGGCGGAGCTTGCAGCCTACGCACGCGAGCGTCGTCCGACCCCGATTCGGTCGAGGTCGCGGCCCGCCACCAGACGGCTGCTGAAGTCGGTGCCCCATCGTTCGCGGAGCCGCACGGGGGACCTCCAGGAGGCGGGTGAGGAACGGGGCACGCGTGCTCGGGGGTGAGGGCGCGCGGGAAGGCGGAGCGGGGGACCCGATCGGTGGGGGCCGACCGGGTGGGGGCGGAGCGGGTGGGGTGAAGGGGCTGGACCGGAGGACCGAGAAGGGTCAGCCGGGCGCGGCGCTGCTCAATCGAGCGCTCGGCGCTGGGGGCTGGTGTCGGTGGACACGACGGCGGCCAGAGCCCGCGCCATGATGCGACCGGGCTCGGTGAGCAGGTGGTCGTGGACCCGGCTGGCGATCAGCCGGTGGGCCTGCTCGCGGTCCAGGCCGAACCAGCCCATCACGGTGTCGACGCCGTGCGGGGTCAGCCGCCAGAGCTTGTCGGCGTCCTTGACCACGGCGTCGTCGAGGGAGATCGCCTCGCGGCGGGTGTCGTGGCCGTCGACGATCGCGACGACGGCCTCGACGACCTCGGTCGGGCGGCTGAGGCGCTCCAGCACCAGGCGGGCGATGTCCGCGCCCTCCTTCTCGTGACGCAACACCAGGTCGGGTCGCGAGCCCCCGGGCGCGATGGCGTCGAGGACCTCGTCGGGCGGCACCCGCGACCAGCCGGTGTCGTGCAGGATGATCGCCGGCAGCACGACGTCGCGATCGGCCTCCGGCACCAGGTCGCACAGCGCCGAGGCCAGGGCGTAGGAGTGGACGGTGTGCACGTCGTTATCACGCACGTGCAGGTGCTGGACGGCCTCCTGCCACACCGCGTCGTCCTCCGGCCGGAAGGTCACTACCCCCTCGAGACGGCCGGGGTCGGGCAGGTGTGCGGTGACGTCGCGGCCCAGGGCGTTGCCGGGCGGTTCGAGGAGGGTCATGACCGAGCCCCCGGCCAGCCGGTGTAGCCCTCGGCGAGGTACGTCGCCCCGGCCTGGGAGCCGGTGAGCATCGCGAGCTCGCCGACCTGACGGCGTACGTCGAAGTCGCTGGCGTCGGGCAGGCGGTGCAGCATCGTGGTCATCCAGAAGGAGAAGTGCTGGGCCTTCCAGACCCGGGCAAGCGAGCGGGTGGTGTAGTCGTCGAGGGTGGAGGGGTCGTCCTTGCGGACGGCCCGCTCGAGCTCCTCGGCGAGCACTCGCACGTCGGCGAGGGCGAGGTTGAGGCCCTTGGCGCCGGTCGGCGGCACGGTGTGCGCGGCGTCGCCGACGAGCAGCATCCGGCCGTGGCGCATCGGCTCCTGGACGAAGGAGCGGAACGGCAGCACCGTCTTGGAGGTGATCGGCCCCTCCTTCAGCGTGTAGCCGTTGGCGCCCACACGGGTCTGCAGCTCCTCCCAGATCCGGTCGTCGGACCAGTCGTCGACGTCGACCTCGGGGTCGCACTGGAAGTACATCCGCTGCAGGGAGTCGGTGCGCTGGCTGATGAGGGCGAAGCCGCGCTCGGAGTGGTTGTAGATCAGCTCCGGGGAGCTCATCGGCGCCTCGACGAGAATGCCGAACCAGGCGAAGGGGTACTCCCGGAAGTACTGGCGACGCTGGTCCTCCGGCACCGAACGGCGGCACAGGCTGCGCGAGCCGTCCGCCCCGACCAGGTGGTCGCAGCGCAGCTCGTGGGCGACCCCGTCGGCGTCGGTGAACCGCACCACCGGCGATTCCGTGACCAAGTCGTCGACGCTGACGTCGGTGACGCCGAAGCGCACGTCGCCCCCGTCGCGCTCGCGGGCGTCCGCGAGGTCGATGAAGACGTCGGTCTGCGGGTAGAGCTGGGCCGCTGCCCCCGTCAGCGCCCGGAAGTCCACGCGGTGGCTGCCCCCGCCGAAGGCCAGCTCGATGCCCTCGTGGCAGTGGCCGTCGCGCAGCACCCGGTTGGAGACGCCGGTGTCGACGAGCAGGTCGACGCTGCCCTGCTCGAGGATGCCGGCCCGGTGGGTGTGCTCGATCTCGGTGCGGGTGCGGGTGTCGATGGCGACCGAGTCGATCCCGGCCTGCGCGAGCAGGTGGGAGAGCATCAGCCCCGCCGGGCCCGCCCCGACGATGCCGACGAGCGTGTGTGTGACGGTGGTCATGGACTCACTGTCGCCCGCACGACTTCCGCCCACCAGCCGTGGGTTCCGTTGGGCGGAAGTCGTCGCCGTCCTCTGCGGTCGCGGACTCAGAACGGGTAGGGCGCCACGCTGCCGCGCACGTTGAGCCACTGGGTCTCGGTGAAGCTCTCCGGTTTCGCCTGGGCGCCGCCGACGCGCGAGCCGTTCCCGGAAGCCCCCCGAAGGGTGCCGTGGCCTCGTCCTTCACCGTCTGCTCGTTGATGTGCACCTTGCCCGGGTGCACCCGGTCGGCAACCTTCAACGCCAGCGCGACGGCGGGCCCGAGCCGCTGGGCGCCACAGCACTCAGGAACTGCGCCCTCCAGCCAAGCGTTATCGAATTGGATAATGCTACGCTCCTGGCGTGGCTGAGCGCATGGACAGAGACACCCTCACAGTCATTGCCCTCCTACGAGAGGCAGTGGCTTCCAGTGAACTGTCTCAAGCCGGGTTCGCGCGAGCACTGGGCACCTCGGCGTCACGCATCTCGACCTACCTCAGCGGCGGCACCCGGCCATCGGCGCACTTCTTGATCCGTGCCGAGCGGCTCGGTCGAGCCTTGGGCGCCTGTGCCGAGCGGAGGATGATGTCCGCGCCGGCCACAGCAACCGCGATGCGCACCTACCTCTTGGCTGGTGAGACCGAGTGGGTCTGGCGCATGCTGTTGCAGGGACGCGATCACCTCGCGCTCAGCCTCGCCGACCAGAGCGACCAGGCGTTGGCTGCTGCTTGGGAGGCAACGCCGGCCACGACTGGGTCGATGGAGTGGGACGCCCTTCTTGCCGCACTGGCAGCTCATGAGTTCGAGCGCGCAGGGCTGGAGGCGCCGCCGTGGGCGCTCATCGATCCGCTGAGCGAGTCATGGATGCCGGAACACCCCTTCCTCGGCCCCGAGCGGGTCTTCGCCCAGACTCCCGACTGGTTGCGCAGATGCAACATCTACGTCCCCGAGCGTGACTTGGTGACCGCATGACGCGCCGCGGTGGCCATGAGTTCAGCACCGAGGAGGTCGCCGATCTCCTCGCCGAGCTCAACGCACGACTGCGCCGCCGAGGAGTGCCAGCTGCGATCTTCGTCGTCGGTGGTGCCGCCATCGCAGCCACCGGAGTCCGCAGCGGACGCCTCACCGAGGACGTCGACGTGCTCACCCGTAGCACCGTGGTACTCGAGGAGGCGAAGTCGCTGGCTCGTGAACGCGGCCTGCCCGAGACCTGGCTCAACACGAACGCGAACATGTGGATGCCACCGCTGCCCAGCGGAGTGCTCGATGCGCCTGCCGAGCCCGGACTCCAGGTCATCTACGCAGGTGACGGCTTTCTCCTTGCTACCAAGCTCATCGCTCAGCGCACCAAGGACGCCGAGGATGTGATCGCCCTTGCAAGGCGACTCGGCCTTGCGTCTGCGACCCCCGAGCAGCTCGAGTTCCACATTCGCACCTACTACACCGACGAGGCATCCCTGGAGTTCATCGTCGACGGCAATGACGTCGACCTCGAGATCACCCTCCTCGCCCAAGACGCCTCACGCATGCTCAGCAGGACGGCCACCGGAAGCGCTGCGGTCCAGGCCCAGACCCCAGACGTAGGCGCAGACCGCCTTCGCGACAGTCGCCGTCACGAGCAACGCAAACCACCGACGCCTGGAGACCAACCGCCGCAGGCAGGTGCGCGATGAGTGCACTACTTGTCGGGGATGCCCGATTTTCCACCGATCAGCAGGACTTGACCGTCCAACGTGACGGGCTCGTCGGTCTCGGCGTCGCGACCGAGCGGATCTCGTCGATCATGGTCTGACCGGCGCCAATCGCGGGCGCCCAGGTCTGCGGGAGGCGCTGGCCGCGTGTCGCGCCGGAGACACACTGGTGGTGACCAAGCTGGACCGGCTGGCCCGGTCCTTGCCCGATGCCAGGGCGATCGCCGATGAGCTCACGGCCCGGCAGGTCAGGCTGAACCTGGGCGGGTCGGTCTATGACCCGACCGACGCTGTCGGCCGGTTGTTGTTCAACGTGTTGGCCATGGTGGCCGAGCTCGAGTCGGATCTGATCCGACTACGGACTCGCGAAGGGATGAAGGTCGCCAAGGCTAAGGGACGCCTTCGTGGCAAGCAACCGAAGCTGACCCGTCGCCAGGAGGCCCACCTGGTCTCCCTGCTGGCCAGCGGGGAGTACAGCACCGCCGAGGTCTCTGAGCTGGTCGTCGAGATCGCCGCCAGCACGAGCGATTGAGCCCCGATCCACCGATGAATGTAGGCAAGTGAGCGTGGCGTAGAACGAGGAATCCCTTGCTGGGCTGGAGAATCTGAGTTACCACACAAAGATTCCGGCTCGAGCAAGGGACACCTCGTAAGTGAAAGCCTCTCACACCATCCGACCTGTTTTCGATGACCCGAACCTGGTGGGTTGCGCGGGTCTTGTCCCGGCGATGCTCCTGGCTCGTGCCGCGGGTCTCGACGACCTGGCAAGCGAGCATCTCGCGGTCGATTCCCCGAACGCCGAGGTCAAGACGACCGCGATCGTGGCGGGGATGCTCGCGGGTGCTGACAGCATCGATGACATGGACGTGCTGCGTCATGGTGCGATGCCCAGGTTGTTCACCGGGGTGGTGGCCCCCTCCACGATCGGGACCTACCTGCGGGCCTTCACCCAGGGCCAGATCGCTCAGCTCGACGCGGTCGCCTCCAGGTTCCTGGTCGCTCTGATCGGGTTGGTCGGGCCGTTGCTCGTCGGCGTCAAGGCCGGGCAGGACGGGGCTGGCGGGATTGTGTTCATCGATGTCGATGACACGATCCGCCAGGTCTACGGCCACGCCAAGCAGGGTGCCGCCTACGGCTACTCCAAGGTCAAAGGGCTCAACGCCCAGCTCGCGGTGTTCTCGACGCCGTTGTCGGCACCGATCATCGCGGCCGCGAAGCTGCGGCGCGGCAACGTCGCCTCAGCCAGCGGATCGGCACGCCTCTTGGGCCGTGCGCTCGCAACCGCCCGCGCCGCGGGGCTCTCGTGTCGGGTGATGGTCCGCGCGGACTCGGCCTACTTCACCCACGCCTTCATCGCCACGGCCCGCCGTGCGGGGGCGTGGTTCTCGGTGACCGCCCGGATGAACGCCCAGGTCAAGGCGGCGATCACGAGCATCGATCCCACAGCATGGAGAACGATTAGGTACCCGAAGGCGGTGTGGGACGACCAACTCACCCAGTGGATCTCTGACGCCGAAGTCGCCGAGATCGAGTTCGTCGCGTTCACCTCGCGCAAGAAGAAGGACCACATCGGCTGTCGCCTCGTGGTCCGTCGGGTCAAACGACACCAGCGGTTGGCATCAGATGGCACCGAACAAGACGAACTGTTCGCCGCCTACCGCCACCACGCGTTCATCACGAACTCCACCCTGGGCCTCATCGAGGCCGACGAACGTCACCGCGACCACGCGATCATCGAGCAGGTCATCGCTGAACTCAAAGACGGTGCGCTGGCCCATCTGCCCTCGGGGAAGAAGACCGCGAACTCGGCCTGGCTCGCCCACGCAGTCATCGCGTTCAACCTCGCCCGCGCGACCGCTGTCCTGGCCGGGCGATCGCATGCCAAGTCGCGGTGGGCCACCGTGCGGACCCAGCTGATCAACGTCCCCGGCAGGGTCGCGACCAGCAGCCGCCAAACCACCCTGCACCTCCCGAAGAACTGGGCCTGGGCCGACGCCTTCGAACACCTCCACACCCAAGCCAAAGCGCTCCTGCTGGCCACGCTCACCGCGCCGCCACCCACCCCAGCAACACCCTGACCAACCCAGCCCCCCCAGGGCGCGATCGAGGAACCAGCAAGTGGAAGAACCGGACGGACCGGCAACTGCCTCACGCCCACACGCACGCCGTCACAGAATCCCACGACGAAAACCACCCAATCGCTAACCCGAGATCAGCCTCGGTGGATCAGGGTTGAGCAGGCCTCGGCAGGACCGGCGTCGCGCATGGAACACCCTCGCGGGACACCGCGTCCGCTCACG
>Ga0136639_10000039_pt1 | contig 37886 bp, 28 predicted proteins | sample AntDrymUQ8592106_2_FD_113739 | JGI IMG/M metagenome (GOLD analysis project Ga0136639, IMG submission 113739) | Polar desert sand microbial communities from Dry Valleys, Antarctica - metaG UQ859 (21.06) | ecosystem: Environmental > Terrestrial > Soil > Desert | place: Antarctica: Dry Valley...
GATCACTCCTTGAGCGAATGTTTGGAGTGCGGTGGGAAGGGGTACTCCCCGCCACACCGCACTCCAAACGGCGCTTCTTCATTGTCTAAGCAATTGCCTCGGCGGCATTGGCTATCACCAGAGATGGCGGCGTCCGAGGTGCCGCCTCCTGACTCCCATGAACGTCTCAATCGTCATCCCGTGCCACAATGCGGGGCTATATTTGGCTCAGGCGCTGCGTTCGGTGCTTCACCTGACCCGGCCGCCGGGTGAGATAATTGTCGTGGATGATGGCTCATGCGACGACTCGCTTGCCGTCGCCAGGCAATTTGGCGCGCCGGTGCGAGTGGTGGCGCGTGACGGCAGCGGGGCGCCGGCAGCGCGCAATTTTGGCTACGGGCTCAGCACCGGGGATGCGGTGATGTTCATGGATGCGGACGATGTCCTTGGGCCCGATGCACTTGAGGCACTCGTGGGAATGCTGCAGCGGGCAGGCGGCGGGATTGCCTGTTGTCCATGGTTTCGCCTCGAGCTTGAGGGTCAGCGGTGGGTCAGTCGCCCGGCGTCGTGTGCCGGCCGGCGGCGCGGTGATGATGCGCTGCAAGCATGGTTAACTGGCTGGTACCACCCGCCATGTTCGGTTCTGTGGCAGCGCGAGGCATTTGAGGCGACCGGCGGCTGGGATCCGCGGGCACGGGTCAACAACGATGGCGACCTCATGATGCGCGCCTTTGTCCTTGGCCAGCCATTGAATGTCACTGACAAGGGCTCAGCCTATTACCGTCGCCTGCCTAGCGGCCAAGTTTCGCTGAGCGCAACCCGCTTCACGCCGCCAGCCTTGCGTGCGCGTATCTGGGTGGTTGAGCGCATTGCCAGGCAGCTGCGGGATCGCAACCGCCTGGACGCCTATCGACCTGCTCTTGGCCACGCCCTGCGCCGGCTTGCCGGCGAATGCGGTGATGATTGTTTCGACCTGCGCAGGAAGTGCGCGCTGCTGTGCGATGAATTTGCCAACCCCGCGTGGCACCATGCACTGCGCACAACCCAGTCGCGTGTACGCTCACGACTTGGCTCGTTGCGCCGCTCGCTCAGAACCGCTGCTGCGCCTGATCCCGCTGCGGAAGTCACTTGGGGTCTTGAATAAACCCTTCCCGCGATGACGAAAAATCATCCCACGAAGAATCCCGCGGTGAGCGTGATCGTGCCGACTTATAATCGCGCGCACCTTTTACCGCGGGCACTCGACAGTATCCTGCGCCAAGATTTCAAAGATTTTGAATTGATCGTCATTGATGACGGCTCCACCGATGCGACGCCCGATGTGGTTCATTCGTACGTGCAGGCTGACTCGCGGGTCGTTTTGCTCGTTCAGCCTAAAAACGCCGGGGTCAGCGCCGCGCGTAACCGTGGGATGCATCAAGCACGCGGTGACCTGATCGCCTTTCTCGACTCGGACGACGAATGGCTCCCGGGGAAACTTCGCCGCCAAGTCGCATTCTTCGCCCACGCGCCCCCTGAAGTGGGTTTGCTCTACGGCGCGGTCCACACCTTGGGTCGCGAGTGTTGGACATTCCATCCGGTCCATCGCGGGAGAATCTACGTCGTTTTGCTCGAACAGAATGTCATCCACGGAACCTCGGGCGTCATGCTGCGGCGTTCGGTCGTCGCCCGCGTCGGTGGATTCTCCCCCATGCCCGCCATCGAGGACTGGGACTACTGGATCCGCATCTCACGCCACTTCCTCGTGGATTTCCTCCCCGAGCCGCAGATCCGCTATTTCGCCCCGCTCGATGACCCGCTGCGCAAGACCTGTAATCAGCGCGAAAACCTCGACGCCCGCGCTTGGCTCTATCGCGTCCATGGCAGGGAAATGCGCCGCATCCAGCGCGCCGATCGATTTCTAGCCGAGAGCGCCCGCCGTCACCTGGGCGCCTCCGAGCCGGCCCAGGCGTTTCGCCTCGCCTGGAACGCCTTGTGTTATTGCCCGCATGTTCCGCACTACTACGTGCTCCTCGTCAAGGCGCTGGTACGCAGCGTCCTGCCTTGGCACCGCCACGCCTGATCATTTGAAACTCCAATCCCCCGGTTTATCATGAGGATACCCAGACTCGCTGACCTCTGCCCGCTCGCCACCGATACCTTCCGCATCACCCGATCCTATGGCCGCAGACGCCTGCTCTACGTCTTCTGTCTTGAACTCATGCAGGCGTTCTTCCAGGTCGTCGGGGTCGGCTCGGTCTATCCGTTCCTCGCTCTCGCCTCAAACCCAGAGTCGATCCATAACTCCCGCATCGGCTCGAAAATCGTCGCATTCCTCCCGCCGATGACTAGCCAGGAACTGCTTTTCTGGGCCGGCGTCGTGGCAATCGTCATGTTGTTATTATCCAACGCCGCCAACCTTGTTAGCGAGATTGGCCGCGTCCGCTACGCCCGCGGCTTTGTCCATTGGCTCAGCGTGCGCCTTCTGACTGAAATCACTAACCGTCCCTACTCCTACTTCCTCGAGCGCAATTCGGGCGAGCTGTTCAAAAAGGTCCTCACCGACGTGCCCTCCTACGTCAACGGCGTCTTGCTCCCGGTACTCGAGGCCGGCGCGCGTGCGGTGACATCCATCGTTCTGGTTGCCTTCCTGCTCATTGCCTCACCGTCTATCGCGCTCGGCTCGGCAATCTTCTTTGGCCTCTTCTATCTGGGTTTCTTCTGGATGCTAAAAGGTCTGCGGGTCCGTATCAGTGACAACCTCAAGATCGCGCGGCGCGGGATTTCCAAGGAGGCGACCCAGCTGTTAGGCGCGATCAAGCCGGTGAAGGTCCACGGGGTGGCGGGTCACTTTTTGAAGCGCTTTGCCTTGCACTCGAAGGCACAAGCGAGCGAGGCGGCGTGGATTCCCATCATCGGCAAGAGCACAAAGTATGTAATGGAACCCTTGGCCTTTGGCGGGCTGGTGGTCGTGGTGATCCTGAAATCCGCGGACCCGCAGTCCTTTGCCGAGCTTGTGCCAATGCTCGGGGTGATGGCGCTGGCCGGCTACCGCCTGCTGCCGGCCATCCAGATGCTCTACAACTCGCTGACAACCATCACAACCAACCGCCATTCGGTGGACGAGATTATCGAGGAGTTCACCAAGTCGGGCAACCACCTCGTGCTGGGCAAGCCGAAGTCCAAGCAGCGCAAGGACAACCTGGCGGAGTTTCCCGCCTTCAGCGAGGCCATCGAGGTGCGCAACCTGAGCTTCCGCTATCGGGCAGCCGCCGTGCCGGTGTTCCATGACTTGTCGTTCAGGATTCCGGCTAACAGCTCATTCGCGATTGTTGGAAAAACCGGGTGCGGCAAGTCCACCTTGGTAGATGTGCTGCTTGGCCTGCATCGGCCAACCGCGGGCTCAATCCGGGTAGATGGCATGGAGATCACGTCGCGCAATTGCAGCGGGTGGCGCAGCAAGGTGGGATACGTGCCGCAGGAGATATTCCTGCTAGATGATACGATCACCGCCAACATCGCCTTCGGGCTGCCGAGCGAACTGATAGACATGGCGCGGGTGCGTGCCTCGGCCGAGCGCGCGCAGATTGTTGACTTCATCGAGAACCAGCTCCCGGATGGTTTTGAGTCGCTTGTTGGGGAGCGCGGCGTGCGGCTTTCCGGCGGCCAGCGGCAGCGGATTGGCCTGGCGCGCGCGCTTTACCGGAATCCGCGGGTTTTGGTCCTGGATGAGGCCACCAGTGCCTTGGACGAGGATACCGAGACGGCACTGGTGGAGGCGCTCGAGGAGCTCCATGGGGAGCTGACGATGATTGTGATAGCCCACCGGCTCAGTACGATCCAGCGCTGCGAGCACCGGCTGGACTTGGACGCGGCGCAGACGGATATGGTCAGCGCGGCCGCGGCGGCGGGGGAGGAGAGGACGGCTTTCCCGAATCGATCCGCCGGCCCATGAACGGCTAATGGGTAGAGGAGTCCGCTCTTCATGGTCGCCCCATGGCTGGCGATTCGGAGATCGCCGCTCCTTGGGGCGATTAGATCGCCGTTCTTTGGGGCGATTCGGACATCGCGCTCCTTGGGGGGCTCACTCGCCAGTCCTTGGCGGGTGAGCCGGAAAAACTGACTGCTAATTTCGATGAAGCACCAAACAGAGGTACGGGGGCGCGTCGCGCGGATGGCGCGGGTAATGGTGGTGTGCCGCCGGTTTGGGAGTACGAGCGAGGTTTGGCTGCACCGGCAGGTGACCTCCTTTAGGCGAGTGCGCCCGTCGGTGGTGTGCTGGTCGCGGGGGCCGGTTCCGGGTGTGGGGGAGATTCCGGTGGTGGTTTTACCGTTCAACCCTATGCCCCACCACGGGGCGGGACGCTGGCTGCTGCGCCTGCGCAACCTCCCGCAGCGGAATTTCTATGGCGCGGTGGGAGCGGAGCGCGATGCGCTCGAAGGGGTGGTCGATGCTTTGACGCCCGAGGTGATTCTTTGTCACTTTGGCACGGTGGCGCTGCGGGTAATGCCGACGGCGATGCGCTGCGGGGTTCCCTTGGTGGTTCATTTTCATGGGATTGACATCACCGGTGCGCTCTCCGACCGCTGGTATCACTGGAGCCTGCGCCACTGGCTTCCGCATTTCCCCGCCATGGTCATCGTGGCTGAGTATCAGCGGGAAATTCTCCGCTCGCTGGGTGCGCGCAATGAACGCATCCATCTGATTCCGTGCGGGGTGCCCATCGAGAATTTGACCGTGCCGACGGGGCTGGGTGCTTTGCCGTGCCGGTTTGTTAGCGTGGGCCGGCTGGTGGACAAGAAGTCGCCACTCTCGACGCTGCGTGGGTTTGCCCGCTGCCTTGGGCAAGTCCCTGGTTGCCAGTTGCGGATTGTGGGCGACGGGCCGCTGTTGGATGACGCTCGCAGGGCGGCGGAGGAGCTTGGGATTGCCAGGCAGGTGACCTTTCTTGGCAGCCAGCCGCGGGAAGTGGTGGCTGAGGAATTGGCCGGTGCCTCGGTTTTTGTGCAACACTCAGTGACTTCCGCTTCCGGCGACATGGAAGGATGGCCGGTTGCTATCGGCGAGGCGATGGCCGCGGGGCTGCCGGTGGTGGCAACCCGCCACGCCGGGATTACCGACCAGGTCGCTGAGGGGGATAGTGGATTCCTTGTCGCTGAGCATGACTGGCAAGCCATGGGCGAGCGCATGGCGCGCCTGGCCCGCGATCCGGAGCTGCGCCTGCGCATGGGAATCCGCTCCCGCGCCACCGCCGTAAGTCGCTTTGACCAAAGCCAATTAATCGCGCGCTTGGAGGATGTGTTGCAAGCCGCCTGCGGAGTCTGGCCGGCCCAAGGGTCTCGTTCTTTGATCAAGTAAGTATTTCATGAAGTCATCTCCATCTCTGGTAGTTGCCATTGCCACGCGGGACCGCGTCGGCCTTCTGGATCGAACCCTGCCCTCGCTCGCGCTGTGCCAAATTCCCGCCAACCTTGCCCAGGTTGTTATCGTGGAGAATGGTCCCAGCCGCAGTTCGGAGCCACTCGTTGCCAGTATCGCAGCGCCGTTCCCGCTGACCTACCGGCACGTCCCGGTCGCCGGCAAGAACCGCGCGCTCAACGAAGTCGTGCGCACCCATTCAAAGGCCTTTCTGGTCTTCTTTGACGATGATGTGCGCTTCCATCCCGATGTTCTCACCGAGTATGCCCGCGGGCTAGCGCAAATCCAGTGTGGCACCTTCCTCGGCGGCCGCTGCGAGGTGGACTTCGAAGAGTCGCCTCCCACTTGGATCCATCCTTACCTTCCTGAATCCGCCAAGGGCTGGTCGAAAGGGACTCATCCCTGCGAGATCCGCCAGGCCATGGGCTTCAAATGGGGCGCCTTTGCCCGCGACATCATCGCCGCCGGCGGCTTCCAGGTCAGCCGCGGCCCAGGCATGCACCACAGCATCGGCGATGAAACCGAAATGCAGGACCGCCTCGTGCGCCGCGGCGGCACGGGCAGATATCTCCCTAACTCCCTCGTCTGGCACTTCGTCCCCAAGGACCGATGCAGCGATGACTGGGTCATCCAGCGCGCCCGCCAGATGGGCATCGCGCGCGGAATCCAGCTTGCTAACTGGCCGCCGGAGGAGAGCGCGAAATTTGCAGCATCGTGCCGGCGAAAAGCTCGATTGTTGGATTTGACGGCCGGGCTGTTCGGGTCGTTGTTGGGCCGGCGTCTGAGATGCCACTGCCGCCGTTCGCGGCAGTGGAAGTTAGGCGTTTTGGAAGGCTTGAAAATCGGTGCCGAGGAAGAGGCGAAATATTTCACCAGTGAACAATCAACCTATCATCTCAGTTGTGATTCCGGCTTTCAATGCGAGCCGCTGGATACTCCAGACACTGCGCTGCGCACAACAGCAGACGTTGCGCGAAATTGAGATCCTCATTGTCGATGATGGGTCCACGGACGACACCGTCGAATTGGTTAGGAAATCTGCGGCCACCGATCCGCGGGTGCGCTTGCTGGTGCGTGAGAACGGGGGCGTGGGTGCGGCGCGAAATACGGGAATAGCGGCAGCCAGCGGGGAGTTCATTGCGCCACTGGATGCCGACGACCTGTGGGATCCTCCAAAGCTCGCCCAGCAGTTGCAGTGCATGCTGCGCATGGGCAAGCGGACGGGACTTGTTTATTGTTGGTCGCGCCGGATCGATGAGAACGGTGTGCATCTGGGCTCATATTATCCCTTCACGGTGGAAGGGGAGGCGCGCCGGGCAATGATTTTGCGCAACATCGTGGCCAATGCGAGCGTCCCGCTGTTTCGTGCCTCGGCGCTGCGCAACGCCGGCATGTACCTCACCCGCGCAGAGCAGGGCGGTGCCCAGGGCTGTGAGGATTGGGACCTGTCGATGCGCGTCGCGGAAAATTGGAATGTCGGCCTGGTCCGCGATGAGTTGGTCGGCTACCGGCAAAGCACCACCTGCATGAGCTCCGCCGCCGGCGGCATGTCCCGCTCGTTCCAGATGGTCATCAACCGCGCCCGGCAGCGCAATCCGGACCTGCCGCCTAGCATCTTCCGTTGGGCGTCGGGTCACTTCTACAGCTATCTGGTGGCTAAAAGTTATTGTGTTGGTGACTACCGCGGCTGCTTGTTGGCGGCACGGCGCGCCATCGCCGCGGATCCCCTGATGGCCTGCAACCGCCACCTCCACGCAATGGCGTTCAAGAGCCTGGTGTGGCTCTCATGCCCGCCGCGACTTGCCGCCCGCCGCGCCGCCCAGCCGCGGCCGGGACCGCCCAATGTTAAAGCTGGCCCGCTGCCGCGCACGACGCTGCTGGCACGTGTCCAGGCGCGCCGCTGGGCAAGCACGATTGCCCAGCCTTGAGACGGGAAAACTCAATCTACCAACTCATCATCTTTCATCCCCTCCCCATGTTATTGCCAATCAAACCGATTAGTTTTGAGATCACATCCACCGCCGACGTTTTGGTCGGAAGCGAGGCGAAGTCAGCGCGCGTGCTGGTGGGCTGGAAGGGGGTGCCGATGGGAATCATGCCGGTGCCTGTCTATGGCGGCAAGGTGCGCGCGGATGATGTTAGATCCTTGGCGACGCTGCATCTGGCCCGGCCGTTTGCGCGGGAGCTTTGCCGGCGCGGCTTGTTGGGTGGGGGGATTGGCGGGCGCTTGAGCATTGCGCAGGAATGGGATGCGCCGCCGCCGGTGCCTGCCTGCGGGTTGCCTTCAATTTCCATTGCCATCTGCACGCGAGACCGGCCGGAGGATCTAGCAGATTGTTTGGCGTCGATTGCGGCGCTTTCGGTGCCGCCGCATGAGGTTCTGGTGATTGACAATGCGCCGGCGACCGAGGCGACGGCGAAGCTCGTGGCGCAGCGCTTTCCGCAGTTCCGGTATATCTGTGAGAGTGTTCCTGGGCTTGACCATGCGCGCAACCGTGCGATTCGCGAGGCCACGGGCGAGGTGATTGCCTACACGGATGATGACGTGGTGGTGGAGGCGGATTGGACTGCGGCGTTGGCCGCCGCGTTTGCCGCCGATCCGGCGGTTGGCTTGATCACGGGGCTCATTGAACCGGTTGAGCAGGAAACCCCGGCCCAAGTTTGGTTTGAGCGCTACGGCGGGTTTGGCCGCGGATGCCAGCGTTATTACCTGCAACTCAAGCGCGGAGCGCCGCTGGCATGGACTACCGCCGGGGCCGGAAGGCTTGGCGCAGGCGCCAACATGGCCGTGCGCCGCAAGATCTTTGATGAAATCGGTCACTTCGATCCCGCGTTGGATGTCGGCACTCCGACCCGCGGCGGCGGCGACCACGAAATTTTCTTCCGCCTGTTGCGTTCCGGCTGGATTTGCTTGTACGAGCCGACGGCCGTGGTCCGCCACCGCCACCGCCGCACGATGGAAGAGCTTGCCGGGCTTCTCTTCAATTACGGGCATGCCACCCGCTGCTTTTTTGAGCGCGTGGTGCTGGATTTCCCCACCGACCGGGCTGCCATCAGCCAGCTAACCCGCTGGTGGTGGAAACACTGGGCGCTTGGCCGCTGGATCAACTCCGCCTTGTGCCCGGACCGCTTCCCGCCGGAGTTGGTCATGAGTGAGATCGAGGGCTTCGTCCGCGGCCGCGGCGGCTACAAGCGCGCCCGCACCGCCATCGTCAAGGATGAGGAAACCCGCTGCGACCGCTTCAATATCCTTCCCGCTTCCCTCCCGCCGGCTGGCCGCAGGGCCGTCGGACTCGCCACCGTCGAAATCGACCGCCCGCTGCGCACCCTCACCGAAGGCGCTCACTGCGAGATGCTTGAAATCCTCGTCCGCTGGCAGGGACGCCCGCTTGGCCAGTTCAAGATGCCTACCATGGGCGCGCCGGTCAGCGTCGCCCGCCTCGCCGACGCCCTTGCCGCACGCTTCTCTTCCCTTCTCCTTGAGCCCTCCGCCGTCAGCTCCGACCTCGCATGGGCTGGCTTCCACGCCGAACTCGGCGAGTGCCTCAAGCCCGCCGCCAAACCCAAGCGAAGGGTCCCAAGCCCTTCTGTTAGCATCATCGTCGGCACCTGCGAGCGCCCCGACGCTCTGCGCCGCTGTCTTGATTCACTCCAACTTCTGCGCTACCCAGGCAAGGTTGAAATCATCGTCGTGGACAACCGCCCACACTCGCACCTTGCCGCGGAGGTCGCGGAGGTGGCGGCCGCCTTTCCATCAGTTAGTCTCCTAGCTGAGCCGCGCCCCGGCTCCTCGTATGCGCGCAACGTCGGAGTGGCCGCGGCGAGGGGGGAGATCATTGCGATGACGGATGACGACATGGTGGTGGCGCCGGAGTGGTTAGACCGCTTGGTGGAGAGTTTTGGTCGTGAGGATGTGTATGCGGTGACGGGCAACACGCTTGCGGCGGGGCTTGAGACTCAGGCGGAGAGGGAGTTTGAGCAATACGGGGGGTTTTGCCGTGGGTTTGTGCGGTTGGAGTTCAACGAGCGGTGGTTTTTCCGCTGGCGTCGGCGGGCGGTGCCGACTTGGAAGATTGGCGGCAGCGGCAATGTGGCGTTTCGGCGCAGCACGTTTTGCCACCCTGAAATTGGCGGCTTTCTGCCGACCTTGGGGGCGGGCGTGCCTGCCGGGGTGGGCGAGGACACGCTGATGTTCTATCAGATCCTGCGCGCCGGCGGGACCATCATCTATGAACCCGCCGCCATCGCCTGGCACCACCACCGGGTCACGCGCCACGAGCTGCAGCGCCAAATCATGGCCTATTCCAAGGGGCACATCGCCTATCACCTAATCACTTGGGCAAAGTACCGCGACCGCCGCGCGCTCAACCGAGTCCTTGTCGAGCTTCCGACCTCGTTAGCCGCCCGGGTTTTCCAGCGGCTGCGGCGCAAGAATTCCTATCCGCTGCGGCTCCTGGCCACCGAGGTGGCCGGCACGCTGTTGGGCCCCTGGGCGCTCTGGCTCAGCCACCGGCACTTTCGCAAACACGGGACCGGCGTCCTGCCTGCCACCGAGACGGTGCCCGCTCCCGAGGCCGAAAGCCGGCCTAACCAAGTCGTGGAGGTCAGCCGATGATGACTGCCACCGATACGCCCAAGCTCCAGGGGCCTGGGCGACGCTGGCGCCATGGCCGCGACTTGGTCCGGGTGCTCGTCGACCGCGACCTGAAGATCCTCTACAAGCGCTCCTCGCTGGGATTCGGTTGGGCCTTGATCACGCCGCTGATGCAGCTGTTCATTTTTGTCTTTGTCTTCCGCCGCGCGCTGGCGGTGCAGATACCCAATTACTCATCGTACGTTTTCACCGGCGTGCTGGTATTTGGCTGGTTCCAGAGCTCGCTGAGCCAGGCAGGGGGGCTCATTACCAACAGCAAGTCGCTTGTCACCCAGCCGGGCTTCCCGCTGGTGCTCTTGCCCCACGTCACTGTCTGCGTGCGGCTCTTCCACTTGGCCCTGGCACTGCCGATCCTCTTTGCCCTGCTTTGGGGCCAGGGGATGCGTCCGGGCATGCCGTGGCTGGCGCTGCCGCTGCTTGTCATCGTGCAGTATCTGCTCATCGCCGGGCTGGCCTATCCGTTAGCATCGCTCAACGTGATCTTCCGCGACACCCAGCACATTGTCGGAGTGATCCTGCAGCTGATGATGTTTGTCACGCCGGTCTTCTACAGTCTGGGGATGGTGCCGGAGGGAATGCGCAACTGGTTCTATCTGAACCCGATGGTTGGGATGGTTGAGTGCTGGCGCGCGGTCCTGATGGAGAACCGCTGGCCGGACCCCGGGGTGGTCGCGGGGCTGCTGGCGTTCGGAGCCACTTTGTTATTTGTTGGACGGCGCGTCTTTGTCAGCCAGAGCCACCGGTTCATCGAGGAATTATGATCAAGCCACGCGTTAGAGCAGAGGGGGTGTGCAAGTCGTTTCGCCGCAAGTCCGCCAAGGGAGGCTGGCGCGCGCTGAGCGCGGGGGTTTTCTCCAGGAGTCGCGAGGCGCCGCTGTGGGCGCTGCGCGAGGTTTCCTTCGAGGTGGCCCCGGGGCAGATGTTGGGCATTGTCGGGGCCAACGGCGCGGGCAAGTCCACGCTGCTGCGCCTGCTTGGCGGTATTGGCCGGCCGACGACCGGGACGGTGCGCGTCGAGGGCCGCATCGGTGCGCTTCTGGAGCTGGGCGGCAGCTTCCAAGGGGACCTGAGCGGACGCGACAATGCGATGTTAGCCGGAGTCGTCGCCGGCCTGTTGCGCAGCGAGGTGCGCGAGCGGATGGCCGCAATCATCGAGTTTGCCGAGTTAGAGGACTTCATTGACGCGCCGGTGCGCACCTACAGCACCGGCATGGCGATGCGGCTGGCATTTGCCGTGGCGGTGCACACCGATCCTGAGGTCATGTTAGTCGACGAGCATCTTGCCGTGGGCGACCTCGCCTTCCAGGCGAAGTGCGCCGCGCGCATTGCGGCGCTGCGGGCGGAGGGCTGCGCGATTGTTCTGGTTTCCCATGGCATGGACCAGGTCAAGAACCTCTGTGACCGCGCGCTCTGGCTGCGCCACGGGGAGATGGTGCTGTGCGACTCGGCCGCCGTGGTCGCCGAGGCCTATCAGGAGGAGATGCGCGAGGAGTCGCTGCGGCGCACCCCCGAAGCGCCGATGAAGACCACTCCCGAGGGCACCGTGCTGCGGGCGCGCGAAAACCGGATCGGATCGCTGGAAATGGAAATCACCTCCGTGGTGCTGCGGCCCGGTCCGCGCATCGCCAGCGGCGCGCCCCTTGAGCTTGAGATTGCCTATCACGCGCCGGTGCCCATCGGCGCGCCGGTGTTCGTCGTCTCTATCAGCAGCAAGGACGGCGCCGTCTGCATGGACACCAACACCCAGGCGGGCAATGTCACGCTTCCCGATCTTTTTGGCCGCGGTTCCATCCGCCTCACTCTTGAGCGGCTCGACCTTGGCGCGGGTGCCTATTTTGTCGATGTCGGCGTTTTTGCCAGCACCTGGAGCCACGCCTACGACTACCACTGGCATGCCTATCACCTCAACGTCGAGGGGCTTGCCGGTCACAAGGGACTCCTCGCGCCTCCCTGCTCGTGGATGCTCGGGGACGTGCCGGCACCGGGGGGCTGCGAGCGGGTCGGCGCGGCTGTTAGCATGGGTTGAGTTTTCACTGCCATCCCGCAGCCTGAGCTGTGGGATGGTGGTGTTTTTATTGTGTGGGCCTGGTTGATTGTCCGCCATCCCGGCGCGCTACTGGGTTGTTAGTAGGATTTTTTTTCCAATTGTTTGAATCCCCGCGAATGTTGGGCTACATCTTGGAATGATTGGGCCATGGAGCAGCGATAGCGAGGGGACGGGCAAGCGGGTGGTGGTCATTGGCTCGGGGGGGCGGCTCGGGGGGGCGCTGCAGCATGTCTATCAAAATGACTTCGAGGTGCTGACCTTCGCCCGGGCGCAGCTCGACATTGGTGACGAGCAGGCGGTGCGCGCGGCGCTTGAGCCGCTGGAGTTTGACTATCTGATTCTATCAGCCGGGCTGACGGCCGTGGATTACTGCGAGGCCAACCCGCGTGCGAGTTATGCGCTCAACGCGCAGGCACCCGGGGTGATCGGGCGGCTGTGTGCGGCCAAGGGCGCGCACATGACCTATTTCAGCACCGACTTTGTATTTGCGGGCGACCGGCCCGAGGCGTACACCGAGGAGGATGAGACGAATCCTATCAGCGTCTACGGCGCGTCCAAGTTAGAGGGTGAGAATCAGGTGCTGGCCGCCTCGCTGGGTCATCTGGTCGTGAGGCTTTCGTGGCTGTATGGCTGCCGCCGCCCCGCCTTTCCGGAGTGGATCATCCAGCAGGCCCAGAAGCACCTGGCGTTGACATTGCCCTCCGACAAGCTCGCCAGCCCGTCGTGCTGCGAGGACATCGCGAGCTACTTGCAGGCGCTGCTGCGCTATGACTCGGGCGAGCCCTGCGGCGGCGTGGTGCACCTTTGCAACTCAGGGGCGTGCACGTGGCAGGAATGGGGCCAGGAGTGCCTCGATGCCGCCCATCGCGCGGGCCTTGATCTCGCCTGCGACCACATCGGTCCCACCCGGCTCGGCGAGGTGGCGGCCTTCGTTGCGGCGCGCCCGGCGCAAAGCGCCTTGGACAGTGGCAAGTTCACCCGCATCACCGGCATCGTCCCGCGCAACTGGCACGAGGCGCTGCGCGAGCACCTCGCCAGCACCCTCATGCAACCCGCCCCGGCGCGCTAACAAAGATTCCCAACACCCCCCGCACCATGAACATCCTTGTCACCGGAGGAGCCGGATTCATTGGCTCAAACCTGGTCCATCACTTGTTAGCCAACGGGCTCGGCAGCCAGCAGGCGAGCTCGGTGGTGACCCTCGACAAACTGACCTACGCCGGCAATGCCGCCAACCTGGCCAGCGCCGGCAGGCGCCACTCATTGGTTGTTGGAGACATCTGCAATCCGCGCCTGGTTGCCGAGGTGATGGCCGACCACGACATCGATGTGGTCATGCATCTGGCGGCCGAGTCCCACGTGGATCGCTCGATTGACGGCCCGGAGGATTTCATCATGACGAACATGGTAGGGACCTTTCGCCTGTTGGAGACGTTCCGCCGCCACCTCAAGCGCTCGGGCCGCGACCGCGCGGCGGGCTACGCCCGGGCCTTGCGCGCGGGCGGCAACTGTTTGTTTCTGCACGTGTCCACCGATGAGGTCTTCGGTTCGCTTGGCGCCTGTGACGCTCCCTTCTGCGAGAGCACCGGTTATTCGCCCAACAGTCCCTACAGCGCCAGCAAGGCCGGGTCGGACCACCTTGCACGGGCCTACTTCCACACCTATGGGGTGCCGGTGGTGACCACCAATTGCTCCAACAACTACGGCCCCTACCAGTTTCCTGAGAAGCTGCTGCCCTTGATGATTCAAAAGGCTCTGCGCGGCGAGGCCTTGCCGGTCTACGGCGACGGCAGCAACGTGCGCGACTGGTTGTTTGTCGGCGACCACTGCCGGGCGCTCGAGTTGGCCGCCTGGGCGGGCCGGGCCGGGGAGACCTATCTGATCGGTGGCCGCTGTGAGATGCGCAACCTCGAGGTGGTCAATGCCGTGGTGGCCACCGTCGCCGAACTCGCCCCTGCACGGCAGATCCGCCCCGCGGGCGAGCTCATCGAATTTGTCACCGACCGGCCCGGCCACGACCGCCGCTATGCCATTGACCCGCGCAAGGCCGAGGCCGAACTCGGCTGGCTCCCCCGCGAGAGCTTCACCTCGGGCCTGCGCAAGACCGTCCAGTGGTACCTCGACCACCAGGAGTGGGTCGCAACGATCGAAACCGGCTGCTATGGCGGCCAACGCTTAGGAGCCCTCGCATGATAAAAATGATGGCTGAGATCAACACCGACAGACTCGCGCTCAACGCCGCGGAACAAAACCTGCGCAAGGGCATCATCCTCGCCGGCGGCATGGGCAGCCGGCTCTGGCCCATGACCCACCAGGTGAGCAAGCAGCTCATCCCGGTCTACGACAAGCCGATGATCTACTACCCGCTAACAGTATTAATGCTAGCCGGTGTGCGCGACATTCTGATCATCTCCACGCCGCACGACCTGCCGAACTTCCGCAGCCTGCTAGGCGATGGATCGCAGTGGGGGTTGAGGATGTTTTATGCCGAGCAGCCCGCCCCTGGCGGTCTGGCGCAGGCGTTTTTGATTGGTGAGGAATTCCTGGCGGGCGACCCGGTGTGCCTGGCGCTGGGAGACAACCTGTTTTACGGCCATGACTTGGGCACCTCCTTGATGAACGCGTCGCGGCGGCTGGCAGGTGCGACGGTGTTTGGCTATCACACGCGCGATCCGCAGCAGTACGGGGTTGTGGAGTTTGACGCGGAGTGGAACGTGCTCTCCATCGAGGAAAAGCCCGCGCGGCCGAAGTCGAACTATGCGATTCCCGGCATCTATTTCTTTGACGGCCGCGCCGCCGAGCATGCGCGCACGCTTCTGCCCTCGCCGCGCGGCGAGCTGGAGATCACGGATCTGATGGACTGCTACCTGCGGCGCAACGAGCTGCGGGTTGAGCTGCTAGGGCGGGGGACCACGTGGTTAGATACGGGAACCCCCGACGCCCTCGCGGAGGCGACTCAGTTTGTCCAAGTCATCCAGCAGCGCCAGGGGCTGAAGATCGCCTGTCCGGAGGAGGTGGCATTTTTGCAGGGACGGATTGACCGCGCGAAGTTGTGCGAGTCGGTCACGAAGTATGCCCGGACCGCGTACGGCGCGTATCTGGGCACGCTCTAACAGCATCGAACAAACCAATGAGCACGATAGATTCATGGCATGGGTTGGGCGCGTCGGCGCGCGAGGAGCTTGAGACGCGGGTGTACGATCCGGTGGGAAGCATGGGTGAGCAGTTAGGCGGTAGCGGTCTGGCCGCCTCGGCAGCCATGGCGGGCCGCGAGGAGCTGGGTGAGGCGTGGATCCCGGGGGTGGAGATTTTTCCGCGGCGGGTTTTCCAGCAGAAGGGGAGGGGCTACTTTGCGGAACTCACGCGGCTGAGCGAAGGTGTCCTTGAGCGCATCGGCCTGCGCCCGCAGCAGTGGGCCTCGGCCTTGATGCACCGGGACAGCGCCAAGGGCTTCCATCTGCATCCGCCCTTTGTGCCGCCCGGAGAGGACCCGGCGCAGTGGTTTGCTTCGCTGTATCTTACAGGGGCGGAGGCCGTCAAGCGGCGCCCGTACGAGCGCGAGCAGTGGGATGTGATGTTTTTTCTCACTGGGATTTGCGAGATGCTGCTGGTGGACGAGCGCGCCGGGCTGCCGCGGCGGGTGATGCGCTTTGTCATCGCCGGCGACAGTCGTCCCGGGCCGGACAACGCGGCGGTGGTCATCCCCCCGGGAGTCGCCCACGCGCTGCGCAACATCGGCAACGAGGATCTGCTGATGGTCTACGGCACCAGTACAACCTTCAATCCTGAGTGGGAGGGGCGCATCGCCAGCGAGGTGGAGGCCGCACCCTTGCCCGCATCCTGGGAGCGCTACCTCAAACGCCGGAGCTAAGCTGGGCAATGCGGCGCGAAATTCCAGTCGTGGAGGCGGATCTGCATGGAAATCAAAGCCATTCTATACGGGAGTGGCCGCCGGTGGCGCGCTGGCGGTTGGCCGGCCTAGGGGCTGGATTGGCAGGGCTGGTGTGGTGCCTGCTTCCCGGGTTTTTGGGCTGGATCCGGCTGGCTCTCGCTGAGGACCTTCACTCCCATGTGATCCTCATCCCGCTTGTCTGCGGCTACTTGCTGGCCATCGGGCGGAAAGGCCTTGCCTGGGATTCAAGGCCCGCGCCGGGAAGCGCCGCAGGGGTCATTCTCCTCACCGTGGCACTGGCCCTTGGTGCCGCCGCCGCCGGGTCCGTCTGGTCCGCGGTGGATGCCATCGCCATTGATGTGGCTACCTTTGTCGGCTGCGTCTGGGGGCTTGGGCTTGGCTTTCTTGGCCGTGGCTGGATGCGCTCGGCAGCATTCCCCATGGGCTTCATGATCTTCATGATCCCCTTGCCGGACGCCGCGGTCGAGTTTCTTGAGCAGTTCCTTATCGTCGGCTCCGCGTGGCTGAGCGAACTGGTCTTCCGCCTCGGCGGGGTGCCGGTCTTCCGCTCCGGCCAAGTGCTGGAAATCCCCGGCATCACCCTGCGCGTCGCCGAGTCCTGCAGCGGCATCCGCTCCACCTGGGTCCTCCTCATCACCAGCCTGCTGGTCGGACACATGTTCCTGCCACCTGGCATTGGTCGGCCTGCCCTCGTCGCCCTGGTCGTCCCTCTGGGAATCCTGCGCAATGCCTTGCGGATCTTCGTCATCGGCTGGCTCTGCGTGACCTACGGGCCGGACATGATCGACAGCTGGATCCACCGCCACGGCGGGCCGATCTTCTTCGCCGCCTCCCTCATCCCGCTCTTCTCCATGGCATGGTGGCTGCGACGCACCGGCGCGCAAAAAAACACGCAAAGCGAAAATGCCCCCCATGCCCCGCAAAAAACCGCCCCCCCACCCGGCTTGGCCGGATGAGGGGCAGTTGCTGTTGAATCAAGCTTGATGGGCTCTAGCGGGTCACCAAGCGGTAGAAGCGCGTTTTCCCGGCAGAGGCACTATCAGTAACTTTTATCTGGTTTGAACTGATAGTCGGCGCTGCTAGCTGCACCCAGTCATTCATGTTGCCCGAGGCGTAAACCTCCACGCCGCCCGCGGTCACCCCGACGACCTCAAAGGTCACCAGCTGGTTGGCTCCCGGAGTGATCTTCTTGACCAACAACGGGTCCTTGCGGATCGTGAGCGTCGCCGACTTCGCCGTCTGGACGATGCCGCCGGTCCACAGGCTCACCGAGTAGCTCGCCGCCTCGCCGGCGCTTGCCGCCGGCAGGGTGAGGGTGGGCCCGGTGGCGCCGGAAACGAGCACTCCGTTCTTCATCCACTGGTAGCTCAGGACCCCGCTGGCCACCGCGTCAACCTGCAGGGCCACCGGCGAGCCGCTGGTGGATCCCTGCACGGTTGAGGCGCCCACCACCACGATCACGTCGCCGGATCGTGGCAGCGCGTCGCTTGGCACAAAGTCCGGGTTGGACGAGAGCACCACGCGGTCGAGCTTGAGTCCAACAGACCCGGTGCGGAACCTGATGCTGTGGGCTCCAACCGATAGCGGGAACTGGGTGGTCCCGGCGCTGCCGAGCTTGACGCGCCGCCAGACCCAGCTGGAACTGGCGGATGCCATCCCACTGTTGGGGAGGAATGTCTGCTCGGCCGATCCATCAATTATAACAGAATAACTGTCAGATAGATTGGGCGCCAGCACCCGGCACCAGACCGCGTAGTTGGCCGCCACCGCCGCGTTGAGCGGCAGGGTCACGGCTCCCGCCGTGGAAGTGCCTGTGGACTCAACCCAAGCCTCCAGCGTGGTGGCGCGCCGCTCCATCGGCGCGGTCAGGGTGCCGGCCTCGGCCTCCAGCAGGATCAGCCGCGGGGTGGCGGCGGCCGGGTCGGCGGTGGCCGAGGAAACAACAGCTAACTCTTTGGAATAACTGCTTTGAACACCATTGCTGCTGTAGGCGCTAACCGAGCAGTAGTAGACGAGGCGGTCCACCAGATTGGGGATTTTCACCTCGTTGACGGAGCCAACATCCATGATCTGGGTGTAGACTCCGGGCGTGGTTCCGTAATGAACCTTGTAACCGATAACTTGGGATTCAGGATTAGAGTCCCATCCGACCACCACGCTGCCGGTCCCGCTGGTCGTTTGGCTCGATGCGGGCAACACCGAGAGTAACGAGGCGAGAACGATTTGTGGTAGGGCGGATGTGACTGAAATCCTCCGGGCGGAAGGATGTAAGGGCGGCACAGATCAAGGTCTAGGAAGATCGATTTTAAAACTGAAGAAGAATTAGAGAATTCAGTGAAAATCGAGGTTTCATAAGGGGGATTGTGTGCTTCGGGAGGCCGCCGGAGCGGCTCAAAACACCTCTCGGGGGCCTCCGGATTGATCGTGTAATCCACTGAAGAAAAAAGATTTAAATGGCAAATCTGCGAGCCTCCGGCGGCCCCGCTGCGCTGCGCCTTGCGCGCCGTGCCTAGGGAGGATCTAGTAGATGAAGCTCCGTCCCGTGGCTATTTTTTCCGCCTCGGGTTTGCGCGTCTTCTGGCGTCGGCGCGTGGGCGCGCATTCCGGCGGGCGGTGCCCCGGCTGGCCTGTCATTGCCGGGGTGGCGGACGCGATTTTTGGCGGGGTGCCCCGGGGGGGGCGAATTGGCGCAACTTGGCGCAAGAAAAAAGATGACGCAGCGGCCTGCATGGATGACTTGTTTCCTGCTAGAGAATGGCGCGGTTGCGCCGTCGCTTGTTAGAGATAAAGACATATCAAATTTATTCAGAATCCGAGTACCAGTACAAACTTATGATCAAATCGAGAGTTATCGGAATGTCGTGTGCCAGGGGCGCGTGGGATCGGTTGGGGATGGCTGCCGTGCTTGCCGGAGTGTTGGCTTGCGCTGGCTGCGGTTCGGGTGGCGGCGGGGTTCCCGCCGCGGCGTACTCCGCGGCGCCGAGTGGCAACCTTTCGGCCGGGGATGTGATCCGCGTGAGTTATGCCGGCGCACCGGAATTCAACCAGACGCTGCGCATCCAGGCCGACGGCAACATCGGCTTGCCGATGGTCGGCAGCGTCAGCGGCGGCGGCCGCAGCCCGAGCGCCCTGCAGGCGGCGCTGACCTCGATGTACACCCCGCACCTGAACGACCCGACAGTCTTTGTTAGCCTCGAGCAGCCCGCCGCCTCGGTGTATGTCTCGGGCGAGGTTGGCAGTCCGGGCAAGGTGGTGCTGGTGCGCCCGACGACGGCCTTCGAGGCGGTGATGGAGGTTGGCGGATTCTCCAAGCTGGCCAACCCGAAGAAGGTCTATGTGATCCGCACCGAGAAGGGCAGCCAGAAGCGCTATGTCCTCAACCTCGCCGATCCGCTCAGGGGGGCGGAGAGCCGCGCGTTCTATCTGCGCCCCTATGACGTCATCTACGTCGAGCGCAGCCGCTGGTAGGGAGGCCAGGGCAATGTTAGACTGTTAGATAGGCCGGGCTTCTTAGCAACTTCCTGCGGGCGCAACCGATGGACATCTGGCTCTCAGCGCTTGCGGCGGCGGGGTGTCTGTTAGCCGGGGCCGCGGCGCTTTGGCCGCGCGGCGGCGGCTGGCCGGGAGTGGCGCTTTTTGTTGGGATGGTCTTGCTTGCCGCGGAGCGGCTCGTTGACCAGCGGCTTTTGGAGGAGCCGGGGGATCCGGCAAGGTTGTTAGATTCGCTGCGGCTCAAGTCGGTGCTGCCGCTGGTTTGGCTGTGGTTTAGTCTGGTGCACGCGCGGGCCAACTGGCGGGGATTTTTGCGTGGTTGGCGTTGGGTGCTGGTGGTTGCGGCGGTGGTGCCGCTGGTGGTGGTGGGGGTGGGGGCGGATTTTTTGGCCGTTTCGGTGCCTGGCGGCCTTGGTCTGGCGGCGGCGGGCAAGGGGTGGGTGCTGGTGGTGGTGGTGCTCAACCTTGGGATGGTGGCCAACCTGGAGAAGACGTTTCGCGCCTCGGTGGGAATGGGGCGGTGGCGCATCAAGTATGTAGTTCTTGGCTTGGCGCTTATTTTTGGGCTGAAGTTCTACATTCTGAGTCAAGCGCTGGTCTTTGCGGCCTATCCGCCATGGCTGGTGCGGCTGGAATCCATCGGCGTGATCCTCGGCTGCTGCCTGCTTGGGCTTGGCCAGCTGCGCTGCGCCACGTGCCGAACCGAGATCTATCCCTCACGCACCATCCTCCAGGGCTCCCTGACCCTGGTGCTGGCAGGGGCGTACTTTTTGGTGGTTGGACTGCTGGCCCAGGTTGCGGCCCGCCGGGGCGGGACGGAGAGCTTCCCCGCCCAGGCGCTGGTTGTGTTGTTGGGAGTTGTCGGCCTGGCAGTCATGCTTCTCTCCGACCGCGTTAGGAGCAGCACCCGGCAATTGGTCAGCCGTCACTTCCGCCGTTCCGAGCATGACTTCCGGCGGATCTGGACGGACTTCACGCGGCGCAGCGCAAGCGTGCTGGATGCCGCGGAGCTTGGGATGAACGCGGCGGAGGTTATCTCCGGGAGCTTCAACGTGTTGGGCGTGACTGTCTGCCGCGTGGCGCCGAACCGTGGTGGACTTGACTGCCTGCACTCCACGGCGGAGCGCGCGTCGGGTGAGGCACTTGGTCTTGGGATCGAGGACTTTGCAGCGATTGCCGCGCGCCCGAGGCCGTTTTCGCTCGAAGCCGAGCGCGCCGGTTGGGCCGTGGCGCTGCGCGCCTGGTGCCCGCGCAAGTTCTCCCACGGCGGCCCGCGCCTGGTCGTGCCGCTGGTCGCCTGCGAACAATTGGTTGGCCTTGTCATCCTCAGCGACCGCGTCAACGGCGTTGCCTATAGCGGTGAGGAGATCGACCTGCTCAAATGCATCGCCGACCAGTTAGCGGGCGGGCTACTCAACTGCGCGCTGAGCGAGGAGGTGCTGCAGGCAAAACAGTTAGAAGCGTTCCAGACCGTATCGACCTTTTTTGTCCACGACCTGAAGAACGCGGCCAACAGTCTGAATCTGATGTTGCGCAACCTGCCGTTGCACTTTGACGACGTGCAGTTTCGCGAGGACGCGATGCGTGGGGTCGCGCTTACGGTGGCGCGGATCAACCAGCTTATTTTCAAGCTCAGCCACCTGCGTGAGGCCGAGGCGGACGCGCAGGCGGAGGCCGTCCGGCTCGACTTGCTGTGCGCCGAGGTGCTCAGCCGTGAGTGGGGGCGCGAGGCAAGGGTGGAGCGCGAGCTTGAGCCGGTTGGCTATCAGGAACTTGATGCGGAGGCGATCAAGAGTGTGGTGCGCAACCTGGTGGGCAACGCCCTGGAGGCTGGGGCGCAGCAGGTGCGGGTGGCCACCCGGCGGCAGGGGTGCGGGGCTCTGCTGGTGGTGAGTGATGACGGCTGTGGCATGAGCGCGGCGTTCCAGCGGGATTTTTTGTTCCGCGCCTTCCACACGACCAAGGCCAGCGGCCTGGGCGTGGGCATGTTCCAGTGCCGCAAGATCGTCATTGCCCATGCCGGCAGCATCGAGGTGGAGAGCGCTCCGGGCTGCGGCACCCGGGTAGAGGTGTTTTTGCCGGGCAAGACTATTTTGCCGGGCGGGACTAACAACAACGGAGGCCAACAGCAGCCAACATGAAACCCCGGGTCCTTATCATCGATGACGACGAGGAGATCCGCACCCAGATGAAGTGGGTGCTGGCGGCCGACTACGAGGTGGTGCTTGCGGGGGACCGGCGCGAGGCGCTTGAACGCTGCGCGCGGCAGCGGCCGCAGGTTGCGCTGTTGGATCTTGGCTTGCCGCCGACCCCGCATGATCCGGTTGAGGGAATGGCGACGCTGAGCGGGCTTCTATCCCTTGATAGGACGCTCAAGGTCATTGTTATTTCCGGCCAGAGCCAGAGGCACAACGCGGTGAGGGCAATTGGGGCGGGGGCGTATGATTTTTTGTGCAAGCCGGTGGAGGTTGATGCGCTGCAACTGTTATTGCAGCGCTGTGTGTATGTGTCGGCACTGGAGCGGGAGTACCGGGAACTGGCCAGTGGGGAGCGTGAGGACCTTTTCGAGGGGATGTTGGGAGCCAGTGTGGCGATGCAGGAAGTCTTCAAGGTGGTAGGCAAGGTGGCGCGGACGGCTGCGCCAGTGTTGATTCTCGGGGAGAGCGGCACGGGCAAGGAGATGGTCGCCCGGGCGATTCACAACCGGAGCGGGCAAAGCGGGCGGCCGTTTGTGGCGATCAACTGCAATGCAATCCCCGCGAGCCTGATAGAGAGTGAATTGTTTGGATACGAGAAAGGGGCTTTCACCGGAGCAAGCCAGCAGCGTGTGGGGCTCATCGAGAGCGCGGCGGGCGGGACGTTGTTTCTCGACGAGATCGGCGACTTGCCGGCGCCGATGCAGGTGAAGCTGTTGCGCTTCCTTCAGGAAAAGCGCATCCAACGGGTCGGCGGACGCAGCGAGCTGGAAGTGGCGACGCGGGTTCTGGCGGCAACCCATGTGGATCTTGCCGCAGCCATCAAGGAGGGAAGCTTCCGCGAGGATTTGTTTTTTCGCCTTGCCGTGGTGGTCTGTCGCCTGCCGGCGCTGCGCGAGCGCGGGGCGGATGTCGGGGTGCTTGCCGAGGATTTTCTGCGCCGCTTCGCCGCGCTCAACGGCCGCCATGGCTTGGCGTTTGATGCTCAGGCGCTGCTGGCAATGAGCTCGCACCCATGGCCGGGCAACGTGCGCGAGCTGCAAAACCGGGTCCACCGCGCAGTGATCATGGCCGACGCGGCCCAAATCTCGGCCAGTGACCTTGAACTGGCCCCGGCGCGGGCCGCGTTGTTGAATTCTGATGAGCCGGCAGCCGGCGGCCTGCGCCAGGCCCGCGCCCAAGTCGAGCGCGAGCTGGTGGTGCGCGCGCTGGCCAACCACGGCGACAATGTTTCGGCCGCCGCAAGGGCCCTCGGAATCAGCCGCCCGAGCTTCTACGAACTAATGCACAAGCTCGGGGTGGAGAGGTGATTGGGGATTGGGGATTGGGGATTGGATGTTGGAGAGGATCCGATTGCTACTCCTGATGGGTATTTTCGGCGGAGCTGAGCTCCTTGAGGGTGGCCTGGGCCACCGCCGCATCCGCCGCGGGAAGGCCGGCTTGCAGGGCTTCAGTGAGCACCGGGATCGCGTCGGTGCGGGTGGTGGTGCTGCGGGCTTGCGACATCCCAAGGGCAAAGAGCTCCGCGGCTGCGAGCTTGCGGTCGCGGGCCAGCTCGTTGAGGAGCCCGGCGGCGTGTTCAAAGTTGCCCTTGCGAAAGCTCAGCAAGGCAAGCACGGCGGCCAGTTGCGGGTCGCCTTCAAAGCGCTGGCGCGCTTTGTTGGCCAGCGCCTCGGCGGCACCCAGGGTGGCCGGCTCGTCGAGCAAGATGCGCGCCAGGGCGATGCGCGCCGGGTTGAACTCAGGAAAGGTGGCGAGAATTTTCTGATAGGTCAGCGCGGCGGCCGGCTTCTCCTCCTGCGCGGCCTGCACCATCAGGGCTGGGAGGTGGTCCGGCTTTGTTGTTAGTCGCTGCTGGGCCAGCAGGATGGCGCTGTGGGTGAGTGGGGCGGTGGGTTCGGTGAGGCTGAGGAATTCGCGCGCCTCCTCGGCAAGTGGGCTGTCGCTGGCGGCCAGCCGGGTCATGCAGCTGCGGGCCTCCGCAAGATGGCCGATGCTGTAGGCGGCCCATGCGTGGGCGCGCTGGATGGCCTCCTCGTCGGGAAGCTTGGCGGCGGCCTCGGCAAGCATGCTGTGTGCCTGCAGGTGCTTGCCGAGGCGGTAGTTCGCCTGGCCAAGCGCGGCGAGGGCGCGAGCACTGCCGGGGGCGACACGGCCTGCGTTGTTAGCCGCTTCTAACGCCTTTTCGTCCTCGCCGTTAGCCACGAAGATCTCGGCCAGCGCCAGATGGGGAGCGGCAAGGTTGGGGTTGAGGGCAAGGACCGCTTGATAGGCGGCGAGGGCCTCGCTGTTCTTGCCTGCGGCGCGCAGGCAGTCGGCCAGGCGCATGGCCAGCAGGATGTCAGCGGGGTTCTGCTTGGCTGCCTGCATAACCTTGTCGAGCTCGAAGGGGGCGGATTGTTCGAGGAGGGCCAAGTGGTTGTTAGCCTCGGGCGCGGCGGCAAACTTCGGGTCAAGGGCGAGGGCCTGGCGGAAAGCCGCGGCTGCCTCGGGCAGTTCGAGCATGGCCGCGTAGGCAAGCCCGAGGTCATGGTGCACGTTGGGGTCTTCGGGTAGACCGGTGGCGGCCTGTTGGAGAAGCGGCAGCGCATCGCGGAAGTTGCCAAGCTGCCACTCGACGCGGCCGAGCGTATGGCTGATGGCCGGATTGGCGGGGTCAAGCGCATGGGCTTTGCGGGCGTGGTCGGCTGCGCTGGGGAGTTGGCCGGGAGTCTGCGCTTGAAGGAACGCAAGGTTGTTGTGGGCTGCGGCAAAGCCGGGCTGCAGTTTTGTTAGCTGCTCAAAGCACGCCCTCGCCTCGTCGTGGCGGCCAAGATCCAGGAGCAGGCTGCCGAGCTGCATCCGCGCCGGGGCGCTGTCCGGTGCGCTTGCCACCTGCTCACGCAGGGAGATGACGGCCTCCTCGGCGCAGCCACTCTCGACCTGGATGCGCACGCGCAGCGCGTAGGCTGTTGGGTTGTTAGGTTGAAGATTCAGGCTAACAGCCACAGCGGCGTCCGCACGGGGCAGGTCATGCGCCGCGTAGCAAAGCTGCGCCAAGAGCAGGTGGGCCTGTGCTACTCGCGGGTGGGCGGCGATGAAATCACTCACTCGGGAGATGGCGGCCTCGCCGCGCCCTTCGCGCTGGTCAAGAACGGCAAGTTCGGCAACGGGGGGGAAGGCCTCCGGCGCAAGCTGCAGCGCGCGGTCTAGCGCCGCGCGAGCTTCTGCTAGATCCCCGCCTGAGGCCAAGACGCGCCCCTTTTCTATCTGGATGTTGGCGTCGGAGGGATGGGCCGCGGCAAGCTCGTTGAGGAGCGCCAGCGCCCGGTCGCCTGCTGCGGAGGCGCGCAGGGCGGCGACGAGCAGATCCTGAGCTGCGCGGTGGCCCGGATGCTCGTTGAGCAGGGCTTCAAGCATGCGCGCCGCATCGGCCGGTCGCCCGGCGGCGCAATGCACCTGGCTGCGCAGCAACACGGCCTCGCCAAGTTTGGGCGTTGCGGCGAGGACCTCGTCAAGGAGAGCTGCCGCGCGGCCCAGGTCGTCGGCGGCAACATAGGTCCGCGCGAGGGCAAGGTTGATGTTAGGGCGGAACGGGTAGGTGGACTTTAGCGACTCCAGCAGTTCTGCCGCCTGTTGCGGCCTGCCCCCGGATGTCCAGAGCTGTGCCTGCAGCAGTCCGGCCTCGATGTCGGCGGGTGCCTTGGAAAGGACCCGGGCGAGGAAGCGCTCGGCGTCCTGGTTTTTCTGCATGCTGGCGGCCAGGGCACCGCGCATCCGCCATGCCGGCAGAAAGTCGGGCGTCGCCTCGGTGAGGGCGGCGAGCAGCGCGTCGGCCTGCGCGGGATTGCCGAAGTCGGCGAGCAGGGCGGCGTAGGCAAGCGGCTCGAGCGAGCGCGGTGGTGCCAGGCGTGCGGACTCGCGCAGGAGTGGCAGGGCGCTGTTGGGATCATGTTGGAACCGGTGGATATTGCCTAGCAGCGCAAGCGCCTGGGTGTTGGACGGGTCAAGCGCAACCACGCGCTCCACGGTCGTGCGGGCCGCATCCGTCCGGTTGCGGCGCAGGTCGATCAGAGCGGCCACCAGCAGCAGCTTGGGCTCATCTCCCGGCGCGGCGCGCTCGAGGCGCAGCTGGCACTCATCGAGGGCTTCGGGAGAGGTGGCCGCCTCGACTAACAGGGTGAGCGCTTCGGCGTTGGCCGGCGAGCGGTCAAGGATATCGAGGAGCTCCTTGTGGCTGTCGGCGACAAAGCCCGCGGCCAGCATTGCGCGCGCGAGGTTGACGGCCACCTCGTTGTCTGCGGGCAGCAGGCGCTTGGCTTGCCAGAGGAGTTTGCCGCCCTCGAGGTTGGCGCCCTGGCGCACGCGGATGAGACCGATGGTCTTTAGCCCCTGGGGGTTGGCGGGTTGGCGGGCGAGGAGGTTTTTGGCCTCGATTTCCGCCGCGGCGAAGTTGGCGTCCTGGAGGTGTTGTTGGGCGGCGCCGGCGGTGCGCTGGATTTTCGCATCGGGATTGCAGGCGGCCATTGCCGCAGCGCTTGCGGCAATGGCAAGGGGGAGGATGAATCTCATGGGGGAGAGAAGGGATAGGGGGGGAGCAACGTGCTAACGGATGCAGATAACATCATCTCAAAATATTGCCAGTAACACGCTCGCTGCTTCGCCTATCCGTAAATTGCACGTAAGTGAAGCATCCGCAGCGGAGGCGGGTGTCGGGATTTCTTCCAATGCGCGCAGGGAAGTGTCAGTGGTTCTTACGACGCGGGTCGGTGGCGGCCGCGGGATATTTTTTTTCCTTTCACGCTGAGGGCCTTGGGTCCCGGGGCCGGAGTGCTGGCACGGTCCATGCATATCTGCAAGGGCGTCGAGGATGTCCGCCGGTGCGGGCGTCCGAGACCTTCAAAAGTGAAAGTGATCAATCATTATGAATATCAAACTATCAAAACTCGGAGTGTCGCTTTTGGTTGCCTTGGCGATGAGCGGCGCCGCACAGGCGACATACATCAACGGCTATCTGGACTTCGGCCTGGGCAGTCTGGTGCTCAAGGACTCGGGCGGCAACACCACCAGTGATTTCAGCTCGGTGCGTGGAATCGCCTTTACTGGAACGACCAAGGTGAACCTCGCTGGCGGAGATTTTGCTGGGACGCTCGGGTCGAACGTCTCGTTCAATCAGAACCCATGGGTGTTTGACCCGGTGAGCACGGGGGACTTGTGGAATGTTGGGGGGTTCACCTTCAACGTCCAGTCCGCCACCTATGGGGTCCAGACGCTGGGCAACAGCAGCTCGCTCGTCGTGGTCGGCACTGGGTTTGTGAAGGGTAACAACTTCAAGGACACCGCGGGGACGTGGGTGCTGACGACTCAACGCAGCAACACCGGCAGTGGCGCAGACCGCACCGAGCTGAGCTGGTCGTCAAGCGCCAGCAGTGAGGGAGGTCGGGATGTGCCGGATGGCGGGACAACCCTGGCCTTGTTCGGGGTGACCCTGTTGGGCCTGTGCGGCGTGCGCAAGCTGCGCAAGGCCTAGGTGTGAGAACAGACTTGGCTTGGCCAAGCCTGATTGAATGCCATGCAACCGGGCGGGGATGCGATCCCCGCCCGGATTTTTTTGGCCTAATTGCCGCTAGAGAAGCGCTGCTGGTAGAACCGCTTCGGGCCGGTGAGCTTGAGCACATACTCGGTACTGCCGCTGGCGGGGGTGCTGGTGGATACTATCTGATAGCCGATGTTTTCCAGTATGTCAGTGCCGCTCTTCATGGTCCTCCCAACAAGGTGGGGGACATGAAATGGCAATGGCAAGAGGAACCCGCGCTTCCTTGCCGCCCATGGTGGGGAGAATCGGAGATCGCCACTCCTTGGCCAGCCCATAACGGCAAAGATAAGAGGGATTCAACCTGAATGCATGCGAACCGGGCGGGGATGCGATACCGCCCGGATTCTTTTTTTTGGCCTAATTGCCGCTGGAGAAGCGCTGCTGGTAGAACCGCTTCGGGCCGATGAGCTTGAGCACATATTCGGTTCTGCCGCTTGCGGGGGTGCTGGTGGATACTATCTGATAGTCGGTGTTTTCCAGCAGGTCAGTCCATGTGGAGAGGTCGATGGAGGTGCGCCAGCGCGGCAGTACCTCGGCCGCATTGTTGCGCTCGCTCAGGGTGAGGAAGGGCGCGCCGGCGGATAGCGAGATGGTTGGCATTCCGGGGGCGCTGGCGGCCGAGGTGGGGTCGCGGCCCAGGGCGTATTCGCCGAAGTTGCTTAGGCCGTTTGAGTTGGCGTCGCCATCCGGGTCCAAGCCCGGGTACAGGGAGGCAAAGCTGACGTAGGCCCCCTCGAAGGCACCGAGGTCCACGGTGCCGCCTTGGACGCGGGGGCGGGATGCTAGATCAGAAAGGTCGCTGTTGGCGGCGTTGCTGCCGGCGTTGCTGGCCGCGGAGGTGGAGCTGAGTCGCACATTGGCCGCGCTGGTTGGCGCCGCGGTGGCGGCGGGGGAATGGATGAATGCCGGCTGGCTGGTCGAGCCGTTGAGGTTCCCGCTGCTCCAGGTGGTGAGGTTGTTGTCGGAGAAGTCCGCGGCCGAGTTGGCTCCTTCAACCAGGCAGAAGCCGACGTTGGGGGCGGGATCGGTGTTGATGGACGGGTTGAACACCGAGATGTTGCGCAGCTGTTGGGATGCAAGGGTGCTGCCGCCGCCGCCGCGGTTAGCCCACAGGATGCAGTTGCGCAGGGTTGGGGCGGCGAATGTTTGGGTCGCCAGGCCGCTGCCTGAGTTGCCCTGGATGGTGGTGTTGGTGATCTGCGGGCTGGCAGAGAAAACGTAGAGGCCGCCGCCAATCGTCGACTTGTTGCCGGAGACCTGCGAGCTTGTTAGGTTCAGCGGGGTGTTGCCGATGATGAACAGGCCGCCGCCGAAGTTGCCCGACTCGTTGCCGACGATCCTGCAGCGGGTGAGCGTGCCGGTGGCCGAGTTGAGCCAAATGCCGCCGCCATCCGTGCCGGCGTAGCAGCCCTGGATGGTGCAGTCCTCCATGGCAAGGCCGCTTTCGGCGACAAGGAGGCCGCCGCCCTTATTAGCCGCTTCGCGTCCGGCCACGAAGCGCAGGTTTTTGAGCGTGACGTTTGATCCCGCGGTGATTGAGAGAATCCGCGAGCTGTTGTTGCCACTGAGCGTGACGCCGCCGCGGAGGGCTGAGGCGTCCAAGGTCACGTTGCGGCCGCTGAGCGCCAGCTCACCGCTGGTCAGCGTGATGGTCGCACCGTCAAGCCCAGGGGCAAAGTTGATGACTTCGTTGGGCGCGGCTGCTGCAAGCACGTCGCGCAGCGACCCGGCGCCGCTGTTGGCCGTGTTGCTAACGGTTCCTGCCTGCGCGGCGGTCAGCAGCCCGGCAGCGGTCAACACCAATGTGGAAAGATGGATTTTCATGTTAGGGGGGAGAGTTGGAAACAAATCCAACCTCCGCCTGCGGTTAGGGAAGTCAAACCCCGGTTGGGGAAGCCAACCCGCGGTTGGGGCGGTGGCATGGAGTTTCGCGGATTTCGCGGAGAATTTGCCTGCAAATTCCCGGACCCGCGGACGCGACCGGCGACACCCAGGTGTACCGCGTCGAGTTCTCCCGGTTGGGCGAGAACATGCTGCGCGTCGAGTACGCCGACGGCCGCTGGAGCACCTTGGAATTTTTTGTCACCGAGCCGCTAGAGACGGTGATCAAGAAGCGCGCCGCCTTCCTGGTTAGCCACCACCAGCACAAGGACCCGAGCAAGTGGTACCTGGGCACCTTCGGCGACTGGGACCAGAAGAATGAGATTCTGCGCGGCCCGGAGGACCGCGACGGGCTGTCGGCCTGGTTAACGGATGCTAACGACGACGCCGGCAACGCGCGGCCGGCGTTTGTGGCCGCGAAGAACGTGTTCTTTCCCGAACGGCGCGAGATCGAGGGGCTTGAACTCTACATCAGCAAGTACCTCTGGGGTGGCATGCAGATGACCGAGGATGAGAAGTATCCCTTTGCGATCTACGGCATTCCGAACTTCCACGAGAACCGCGCGAGTGCCGACCCGGGCCGCAATGGCCGCGCCCACGTCTGGCGCATCTACGATTATCCGCACATCGTCATGCTCTACCTGCGCATGCACCAGATCGCGAAGTTCTATCCTAACATGGTCAAGCATCTGGATGCTGCGATCTATCTGGAGCGCGCCTACCGCACCGCGGTGGCCTACTGGACGGTGCCGATGGAAGTTCAAAAGTGGTCGGCCGACTCGGTGCCGACGATGAACGAGGCCTGCATCCCGGAGCTCATCGCCACTCTGGAAACCCAGGGGAAGCAGGAATGGGCCGACCACCTGCGGGAATTCTGGGAGGGCAAGGTGCGCCGCTTCGTGATGGATACGCCTAACTTGTATGGGTCGGAGTTCGCGTTCGACTCGACCGGCTTCGAGTCCACCGGGGCTTTTGCCCACTACGCCCTGCGCCGCGAGTCGGCGGCCTTCCGGCAGGCCGTGCCGCTGGCCAAGGCGCAGGAATTCATGGACTTCCAGCTGCGCCTCAACATGTCCGACCGTGGTTGGATCGAGCCGACCTTCTATCAGTTGGGCAGCGACTACCGCGGCAACCTTTCCTATCTGCTTAGCTACATGTCGCAGATGGGTGGCGGCGCGATCCTCGACTACGGGCTGCACTTTGCGAGCGATCCGAGCGACTACCTGCGCCTCGGGTATGCCTCAACGCTGAGTTCCTGGGCCTTGGTCAACTCGGGCACGGCGGCGTCGGGTTTCGGTTATTGGTTCCCAAGCAAGAACAACGATGGTGCCGCCGGCGGCGGGTTCATGCCCGAGCCGTCCGGGCGCACCTGGATTGGCAAGACGATCCCGCGCGGTGCCTGGTACTACAGCGCGGAAGCGGATGTTGGTTTTTCGGGGGTGCTGCGCATCCATGCCACCGTGCTAGCCCGCGATCCGCTGTTTGGCGACTTTGCCTATGGCGGCGTGCTAATAAAGACTGCCGGTTCTATCAACGTCATCCCGCGCGACGGCCTGCGGGTGCGCTTCCACGTCATCCGCGGCCAACAGCGCCTGCACCTTGAGCTGGACCGTGACGGCTTTGCGCCCGAGCAAGCGGTAGTGGTGGATGACGCCCTTGAGCGGATCGCATTCACCCTGGAGAACCGCATTGGGACGGCCCACGAAACCACCCTGGCGATTGCTGGCCTGCCGCCGGGGGAGTTCAAGGTTACCTTTGATGGCAAGGACGTTGCATCCGTCCAGGGCGGGACGCAGACGACCCGGGTGGTGCTCCCGGTCGGCACCGGCGCGGCCGGGGCCGTCGTCATCGGCCGCTGAGGAAGGGGCGGGTGAGAAAGGAAAAGGGGGCGGGTGCGGGATAGAAACCCGCGCCCGCCCCGTGGCTTTGTTAGCGTTTGTTAGCAGCAAGGCTGCTGCTAGTCCTTCGGGGCCTTGATGAAGATGTCCTTGATCTGGACCTGCATGGGGGGGCCTGCATGCAGTTGGATGGCAAGAACCCCCTCCTTGGCACCCTCGGGTGTTTCGTCGATGACGTCCACGGTGAGCTTGCCATTGATGAACTGCTGGATGTGGTTGCCCTTGGCGATGACGCGATACTCGTTCCAGTCGTCCTTGTTGATGGCGGCCTGGATATCTTTGGATTCGCCGGTCTTGCCGGTTTCCTCGATGATTGGTTTGCCTGGCTCGCCGCCAGGGGTGATTTTGACTTTCTGTCCGCGCTGGGCCAGAACGCCGCGCCCCTTCTCCTCATAGAGGATTCCGCTGTAGGTATCGCCGTATTCGAAGTCAGCCTGGTAGCCGCTGACGACAAAGTTTGTTTCATCAATGAGTTTGCTGCGGAACTGGAGGCCGCTGTTGACGGCGTTCTTGTCGTCGCCAGGCTTCATTTTGAACTTGAAGGTCAGGTCGAAGTCTCCTGGCGTGCCGCCCTGCCAGACGAGGAAGGTGTTGCCCGGGGCCGGGTTTTCCGCGGTGGTGCGCCCGGTGATGGCACCATCCTCAACGGACCAGAACTTTTCCAGGCCCTTCCAGCCGGTCAGGTCCTTGCCGTTGAAAAGGGGCGTGCTGGCTTGCTCGGCGGTGGCGGTGAGCGGCAGCAGGCATGCGGCAAGGGTGAGGATGATGCAGGTGTTATTCTTCATGATGGGTTGGGTGGGAGCGTCATACGCGCCGCGCAGGGCCGGACTTTTCGGGAATCGCGCTGCGCTGCGTGAAAATGTGGGAGTTACCTAACCAAGTGCCGGGATGGTCGTGGCGGAGTCAAAACATTTCCGCGGGCAGGGAACTTCCGGCGAATGTTTAATTCGCGAAACGGTGAAGATCGGGCCAGTCCCCGCCGTAGACCCCGCGTGCCGGCCCGGTGGCTAACGAGAATTTTTGTTCTCCGGGCTCATTTCGCCATTCCACTTGCCCCGGTCGTCTGCTAACAACACCCCCTAAGTCACCACAATGAAGCCAGCCCACCGCGTTTTAACTGTTATCCTTTTCTCCGCCGGCCTGGTTCTGGCGGAAAGCGCCGCCGAGCGCAGCAAGCCGTTGTGGCAGAGCCCGGTGGTATCCAAGGGGATGGTCGACATTGATGTGAAGCTCGACGGGCCCAAGCGCCTCTGGCTGGTCATCGGGGATGGCGGGGACGGGACGGGTTGTGACTGGGCAAACTGGATTGAGCCGAGGATAGAAACTCCCGGCGGGGTGGTGAAGCTCTCGGATCTGAAGTGGGCCTCGGCAAGCACGGGGTGGGGGAACGTCACGGCAAACAAGAATGCCGACGGCCAGCCGCTGCTTACTGACGGGAAGACCTTCGAAGAGGGGCTCGGAGCGCACTCGCCCTCGGTGATCTGCTTTGAGCTGCCGGAAGGTGCCACGCGCTTCACGGCCAAAGGCGCGCTGGATGACGGTGGCACGAGCCAGGGGAACGGCTCGACGGTTACCTTCATGGTTTACGCTCAGGAACCTCCAGCTGAAGCAGCGAGCCAGGCGGCCGCCGGTGGGAATGATGCTGATCATGCCAGCGGCTGGGATGCCGCGCTTGCCACCATGGACAAGGTGGTTGTCGCCGACGGGCTGGCCGCCACCCTCTTCGCTTCAGAGCCGATGCTCTTCAATCCAACCAACATGGATGTCGACGCCCGCGGCCGGGTCTGGGTCACCGAGGCTTCTAACTACCGGGGCCACCAGACTAACCGCAGCGAGGGCGACCGGATTGTCATTCTCGAGGACACGGACAACGACGGGAAGGCCGACGTGGCCAAGACATTCTATCAGAATCCCGAGATCAATGCCGCCCTGGGCATCTGCGTGCTGGGCAACCGAGTGATTGTCTCCTGCTCGCCCTACATCCTCATCCTTACGGACACCGATGGCGACGACAAGTGTGACAAGCGCGAGGTTCTCTTCAGCGGACTCTCTGGCAACCAGCACGACCATGGGGCCCACGCTGTCTCGTTTGGCCCGGATGGCAAGTTGTACTTCAACCACGGCGACGCGGGCGGCGGGCTCAAGACTGCGGACGGCAAGCAGGTCATCGACATGGCCGGCAACGAAGCGAACAACAGCGGCAAGCCGTACCACAAGGGAATGGTCTACCGCTGCAACCCGGACGGTTCGGATCTGGAAGTTCTCGGCCACAACTTCCGCAACAACTATGAAGTGGCCGTCGACTCGTTTGGCGGGCTGTGGCAGTCGGACAACGATGACGACGGCAACAAGGCAGTGCGAATCAACTATGTGATGGAGTTCGGCAACTTCGGTTATTCCGATGAGCTAACGGGAGCCGGTTGGACTTCCGAGCGGACCAACCGCGAGGCGGAAATTCCAGACCGGCATTGGTTTCAGAACGATCCGGGCGTGGTGCCCAACCTGCTCATCACCGGCCAGGGCTCGCCCTGCGGCATCACCGTCTATGAGGGTGACCTGCTGCCGGAGCGATTCCGCAACCAGTTGATCCACTGTGACAACGGCCCGCGCATTGTGCGCTCCTACCCGGTCGAGAAGGCGGGAGCAGGTTTCACCGCGAAGATGGAGGACATCATGACGAGCAGTGACACGTGGTTCCGCCCGGACGACGTGAGCGTGGCTGCGGACGGATCGCTGTTCATCGCGGACTGGTATGATCCAGGCGTGGGTGGCCACGGCATGGGCGACAACAAGATGGAGACCATGCGCGGCCGGATCTATCGGATTGCTCCAACTGGCCACAAGATCGTCGCTCCAAAGGTGGATTTGAAGAGTGCCGAGGGCCGGATCGCGGCGCTTTGCTCGCCTAACGCCGCCACCCGCCACCTCGCTTGGACGGCCATCCATGAGCTTGGCCCGAAGGCGGAGAAGGAACTCCTGGGCCTGTGGAAGAAGCCGGGGAAGGATCCGCTGGTGGCCCGCCACCGCGCGCGCGCCTTGCACCTGTTAGCCCGGCTTGAAGGTGCCGGCCCGAAGTACATCGCCGAAGCGATGGCGGATCCGAATCCGGACATCCGTCTAACCGCCGTGCGGGTTGCCCGCAGCGTGAAGATGGACGTCATTCCACTCGTGGAGAAGCTTGCGGCCGATCCGGCCGCCGAGGTGCGCCGGGAATGTGCCATTGCCCTGCGCAAGAACCCGTCGCCCAAGGCGGCCGAACTGTGGGCCGCCTTGGCCAGTCGCCACGACGGCAAGGACCGGTGGTACGTTGAGGCGCTTGGGATCGGAGCCCAAGGACACGAGGCTGAGGCGTTTGACGCGTGGCTGGCGAAGGTCGGCGACAAGTGGAACACGCCGGCGGGGCGCGACGTCATCTGGCGCAGCCGCGCGCCGAAGGCCGCCAGCTACCTAGTGAAGATCATCCTGGACCCGGCCACAAGGGAGGCTGACAAGCCGCGCTACATCCGCTCGTTAGACTTCATTACCGGTCCTGAGAAGGATGCGGCCCTCATCGAGATGCTCGGCGCGGGGAAGTGATAGGGTTAGAACCTGCAAAAGCCATGCGCATTCTGCTAGCCGCTATCGCCGCCGCCGCTGTTGTGAGTCTTCCCGTCAACGGCGAGCAGCCGCCGGGGGAGGTGTCGGCGAAGTCCAAAGTGGCCATGGAGGCCCTGAACCGGCTCAAGGGTGTAGACCTTGAGAAGAACCCCGCGCTCAAGGCGGCGGTGGCCAAGATCATCGAATCGTCGCGCGGGACGCCTGAGTTCATAGAGATTTCGCGCACGCTCAATCTACTGGATGGAGATGCGGAGATTCTTGCGATAGCGTTGCGCGAGGGCCCGGCAAGCGGTCCGGCGGTGGACGGGATTCGCTTTGTGCTGGCGCATGACAAGGACGGGCTGGTGGCCAAGCAGCTGGCTGCGGGGGACGCGGCGCAGACGCGGGTGCTGGTGGATCTGTTGGGAACTGCCGGCGAGGCGGCGGCTGTGGCCCTGCTAGGCGGGGTGGTGGCCGATCCTGCCAGAGACGCTGAGATGCGTGGTTTTGCGGTGCGCGCGCTGGTGCGCAGCGAAGCGGGTGCGCGCGAGTTGATCGCGGCGATCGCCAACAAGAAGCTGGATGCCGTGCTGCTGCCAACGGCGACCTCGGCGTTGCGGGTGGTGCCGTGGCCGGAAGTGCAGGCGGAGGCGGCCAAGCACCTGCCGGCGGCCGCTAACGGCGGGGCCGCATTGTCGCTGGCCGAGTTGATGGCGATGAAGGGCGACGCCAAGCGGGGGGGCGAACACATGTCGCAGGTCTCCTGCCTTGCCTGCCACCGGATTGGCGACGCGGGCGTGGACTTCGGACCCTCGCTGAGCGAGATTGGCAACAAGTTGAGCCGCGACGGGATGTTTGCCTCGATTCTTGAGCCTGCCGCGAGTGTATCCCACGGGTTTGACGGTTGGCAGATTGCTTTGAAATCCGGGGCCACGCGTGCCGGCTTCATTGTCAGCGAGACCGCCACCGAGTTGGCCATCAAGGAGCCAAGCGGCATGATCAGCCGCATCGCCGTGGCGGACATCGACAAGCGGACCGCCATCCCGGGGTCGATGATGCCCGCGGGTCTCGAGCAAACCATGACGAGCCAACAGTTGGTGGACCTGGTGGAGTATATGATGACGCTCAAGCCATAGCCCGCGAGCTAGGCAACCCCCAAGGGTAGGCACCTACAGGCTTTTCCTGATGGACTCGTACTCGGCGCGCAGCTTGTTGAGGCTGCTCTCATGGCGGACAATTTCCTCGTGGATCTCGGCGAGACGGCGGAGTTTGGCGGAGAAGGAATCCATCGGGGAGGCACGCCGTGCCATGCGGCCCGTCACGGCAACCAGTGCGCCGGGCTTGCCCGCCTTCTTGGATCGCGGCGCGCTGGCACCGCTTTTTTTCATCCAGGCTCCGATGGTGATGGCGGAAAGCTTGTATTTCTTTGCGGCTGCCGTTTGACCGCCACGACCTTGCTTGGCGTTGTAGGCCGCAACATAAGCAAGGATCTCCGCGCGCTCCTCGGCCGTGTGGCGCTTCCTCTTTTTGGGTCTGTTATTCATTTCGCGCCTACTTTCACCGGATATCTTCTCCCCGCAAGGAATTTTCTAACCATCCAACTATCCAATCTATCTGCAAAAGTTGCGGATAGTGCATGGGGATTTGGTGGATGGTGAAGATATCAGGCGTGAGCGACGCGGAGGTGGAAAATGGAGAGCATTTCAACAATTCCGGATCTCCCGAATCTATAGTGGGTAGGAGCAACTCTGATGTGAGCCGCAGCCCACCAAGAAATTGGACGACAGCGGGATAGCGGGCGGTGCGCAGCTCCGGGCATGCCGCAGCAGGCTGCGAGCATCAAAGCGGGAGCAGGCTGCAGCCGTCCACGGTGGCCTGCGGCTCACATCAGCGAATGGTACCCGGGGGAGACTGCGTCTGCTTGCCCGCGCGCGTCCTTCGCTTCATCCGAGCTTTCGGCGGAGGGGATGTTGGATGAGTGGACGAAGCGTGTTCCCGCTAGCAAGCTGGACCACTTACCGCGGTGGCCTTGCTGCAGCAGTCCACGGACCCGGCCTGCCAGGCCTTCGCCTCTCCACTTCCAGAGTGGCGGGAGCGGTGCCTAGTCGATGCGGTGCATGAGGTCTTCGATGTAGCGGCGGGCCTCGGAGGCGCGTGCTAACATTGAGGCGACAGGCTCGTCATCGCGCGAGGCGAGTTCGAGTACGAGGGTGCCGTTAAATCCGGTATGGCGGAGTTCCTGGAGGACCCAAGGCCAGTTGATGTTGCCGTAGCCCGGGGCGAGGTGGTCATCGCGGTCGCCGCGGTTGTCGTTGACGTGGACGAGTTGGAGGCGGCCGGAGAGTTTGTGGATGACGGTTCCGAGTTCGCGAGCGAGGAAGGCGTGGCCGGTGTCGAGGCAGACGCCGACCTGGTAGGTGGAGATGCTGCCCAACAGATAGAGCATGTCGTTGATGTGGCCGAAGAGGAGGTGGGGGAGCATGTTTTCCAACATGAGGTTGAGTTGGAGTTGGCAGCATCGATGGGCGACGAGGTTGAGGGATTCCGCGGCGTGGCGCATGCGGTCAAGGAACTCGGCTTCGTGAGGGCGGCCCTCGCGTTCGGGGCCGGGGTGGAGGACAATGGTTTGAACATGCATGGCCGCGGCGGCCTCGCAGGCGACGACGAGTTCGCGCACGGCGGCGGCGCGCAGTTGGGGATCGAGAGCGGTGATGTCGATGCGGGCGGCAAAGGGCGCGTGGAAGGAGACGGGTTGGATGCCGAGCTCGCGCATTTGTTGGCCGGCGCGGGCGACATCTCCGTGATGATGATAGTCAAGGTGGGCGGGGGATGAACAGACCTCGACATGCTCAAAGCCGCTGCGGCGGATGTCCTCGAGGACCTCAAAGATGCTGCGGCGGTAGAAGCAGCCGGTGGAGAGGCCGATAGTCCAGGGGGTCATGGCGCGGATTGAGGCAGAAGCTTAGCTTGGTAGCGGTCCAGTGAGCAGTCCTTGTCCGAGCTTGAACAAAAGCCTTTTGCCTTGGTCGCGGCGCAGGAGAAGTCGGCCAGTTCATCCAGGCCGGTGGCCCATTGACCGGCAAACAGTCGGGTATAGAAATCCGCGCGCGTGCCGGGTTCGTAATCACTCCAGCTCACGCCCCAACGATAGCTCGGGTTTTCAAATTTTGAACGGATCAAACCAGCGATGTGGCGCGGATGCCAGCCCTCGGCGAGCAGGGCGCGGGTGACGAGTTGCATGCCGGCGGGCTTGAGCAGGCGGTCGTTGGGCCACTCAA
>Ga0136639_10000040_pt1 | contig 37847 bp, 33 predicted proteins | sample AntDrymUQ8592106_2_FD_113739 | JGI IMG/M metagenome (GOLD analysis project Ga0136639, IMG submission 113739) | Polar desert sand microbial communities from Dry Valleys, Antarctica - metaG UQ859 (21.06) | ecosystem: Environmental > Terrestrial > Soil > Desert | place: Antarctica: Dry Valley...
GACACCCTCCTGGCCGTGCAGGAGATCCGGCGCAAGGGTGGTCGGGTCATCGGCCTGGTCAACGTCGTCGGGAGCGCGATCGCACGCGAGTGCGATGGGGGCATCTACCTCCACGCCGGGCCCGAGATCGCGGTGGCGAGCACGAAGGCGCTGACCAACATGTTCCTCGGCTTCGCATTGCTGGCCCTGCAGCTCGGCCGGGTCCGGGACCTCTCGGTCGCGGACGGCAAGCGGTTGATCGCCGGTCTGGCCCGCCTGCCCGAGCAGATCCAGGAGATCCTCGACGGCGAGGACGCCCTGGCGGAGATGGCCGCCCACCTCGCGGGAGCCGAGTCGCTCTTCTTCGTCGGCCGGGTCCGCGGCTTCCCGGTGGCGCGCGAGGGCGCCCAGAAGTTCAAGGAGATCAGCTATCGCCATGCCGAGGCCTACCAGACCTCCGAGCTCAAGCACGGTCCGCTCGCCCTGATCTCGCCTTCGGTCCCCACGATCGCGATCGTCCCGGACGACGAGCTCACCGGACGCAACGTCGGCGCCCTGCACGAGATTGCTGCCCGTCGGGGACCCCTCGTCGTCATCAGCCACGCCGACGTCGACCTCGGTGACCTGGATGTCCAGCGCATCGACGTGCCCCGCAACGAGCGTGAGCTGGACCCGATCCTGCTCACCATCCCCTTGCAGCTGCTGGCCTTCCACGCCGCTCGGGTGCTCGGCCACGACATCGACAAGCCCCGCAACCTGGCCAAGAGCGTCACGGTGGAGTGAGCAGCCGCCTGGCGGGGTAGGACTGGGCCATGACTCGTCCCGTGGTGTCCCTGACCGCCGCCGCCCTGGCCCTGGTGCTCGCGGGGTGTGGCGGCGACGAGGTCGGCGTCGACCCCGCCCGCTCCGGTCCGACCTCGACGACCTCGCCGACCCCGCCGACCCCGCCGACCCCGCCCACCCCGCCCACCGTGGCGCCGACCTCGCCGACGGTCGGACCGCCGTGCGACGTCGTGAGCGATGAGCAGCTCACGACGTGGGCCACGACGCCGCAGACGGTGACCGGCCCCTCCGAGGAGGGTCTGCGTACGGTGTGCGGGACGCGCGTCGATCCCGACGACAGCCTGGCCCTCGAGTGGAGCCTCCAGGAGCCGGACCGCTCGCTGGAGGACCTCGTCGAGGAGGAGTCGGACCCCGGCCTCGAGCAGCAGCCCGTCGACCTCGCGGGCGTCGAGGCCGTCGTCATGACCGGCGACTTCGCCGGCACCCAGCTGGCCCGCGTCGTGACGGTCGTCGAGGCCGGCCTGCTCGTCGTCGAGGCGAGCAACAGCCCGCTGGGGCAGCCGCGGTCGCAGGAGCAGCTGGTGGACATCGCGACCCGCGTCGCCACGGCGTACGCCGACTGAGCGTGCGCACTGTTTGTCCCCGCCCTCCCGGGGGAAGACCATCTGCACCCTTGCACCGGACCACGGACGACGGAGACCCGAGATGACTGCCGGACAGATCACGATCGAGTGGGGCAACCTCGAGCGGATGTTCGCTGCCATGAACAAGGTCGGCGACCAGGCGTTCGAGATCGACGTCTACTTCGGCGACAAGGTCTGCGACCCGAGCGGCTTCGCCTACGACTCGTGCGCGCTCAAGCCCATCGGCGACATGCTGCCCATGGTCGCCGGCTACTTCGACGACATGCGCCGGCTCTTCAACGAGCGCTGGCAGGGCGTCGGCGACGCCATCCACAACACCGCGCGCCAGGTCGACATCCGCGACGGGGGGATCAACCACGTCTTCACCAACTACCGGGGGTCCAACGTTCCCTCGCACCTACTGCCGGCGCCGATCGACGTCGACATCGAGGTGTTCGAGATCGCCGCCCTGGGCGCTGCGCTGGGCGAGCCGGAGGCGGGCAGCGAGAAGCTCAACCACAACAACGCCTTCGACGCCGCTGCCGCGACCTGGGAGACCGCCCGGGACACGATCAACTGGGGCATCGACCTGATCAACAGGGCCGGGGTGGGTGTCCCGCGGTTGAGCGAGCTGAGCCTGCGCGACTACATCGTCTACCCGCTGTCGGCGAACTACGCGCAGATCCAGTCGAACGCCTCGGCCTGCCAGATGGTCGACGGCGCCATGCAACAGTGGGGCGGCAACTTCACCCAGCTGTCCGGCAAGGTCGTGCTGGGGCTCGAGGGCCAGGCCGGCCTCGCCCTGGTCGCGCAGCTGAACCTCTACGGGGCCGTGATGAGGCTCGTGGGCAAGGGGGTCGGCGAAGGATCGTTGGTCTTCGAGCAGATCGCCACGATGTCGGAGAGGATCGCCGTCGAGGTCGAGGACGTGCTGGTCATCCTCGGCAAGAAGCTCGCCAAGCTCAGCTCCAAGATCGCCAGCCGCTTCGTCCCCGGGCTCGGGTGGGTGCTCCTTGCCATCGACATCGCACGCACCAAGGGTGCCGTCATCCAGGACATCCTCGACGACATCGAGCAGTGCCGGCAGATCCTCGACGACTGCTTCGCCCTCGTCGAGGAGATCCAGGACTGGGCCCAGACGCAGGCCGACCGCCTTGCCAAGTTCCAGGAGCTCCTCGAGGTCGTGAAGCAGCTCCCGGTCGTCGGCGACATGGTGCCGCTGGACCAGCTCTCGACCGACCTCAGCGACGTCGAGGGCGCGCTGAGCGACGTCGCCGACTTCGGCAGTCCCGAGGGAGGGGAGACCGACGCGCTCGACGGCGAGCTGGAGGGCCTGGGCGACAACGACTACGAGGACTCCTCGTCCTCGGGGACGACCGAGGACCCCTACGCCCCGAACGACGACGGAGTGCTGATGGCCCCGGGTCCGCCGCTGCAGATCGATCCGGAGACCGGCGAGCTCGTGCAGCCGCCCTACGGCAGCGGCAGCGGCAGCGGGGCGATCGCGTGACTGCGCCGCTGCCGGAGCGCTTCGACGCCGCCACTCCTGCTGAGCCCGAGACTCAGGACCCGCTGGAGCGCCAGCAGCTGGAGGTGGCCACCCGTGGCCTCGAGGCGGCGCTCGATCGGATCGCCGAGGACGTGGCGGTGGCGCGCGAGCAGGAGGCTCGCGAGGGCCTCGACGCCTCGACGCTCGCGCTGCTGGACGCGTTGGCCGGAGTCGCGGACGCCTCCTTGGAGCGACGCTCGCTGCACGGCCGGGTGGCCGCGGGCCGGATCACCTGGGAGCAGGTCTGGACCTATCCCGGTGCCGAGGCAGGCGGCCGTGCCCTGGTCCTCGACGTGATCCGTCACCAGGCCTCGGACGGGGTCGCAGCGCGCCTGCGCTTCATCGAGGCGGAGGCCGCCGAGGGCCACGACAGGGGAAAGTGACCAACGCCTCCGCGTCCACAAAATGCGGGCAGGGTCACAGAGCCACTACCGTCCTACCGTGAGCACTGAAGAGACCGATGCCGTCCAGACGCCTACCTTTGCCGAGCTGGGCCTCGGCGACTCGGTCCTGAAGGCGCTCAAGGACGTCGGATACGAGAGCCCGTCGGCCATCCAGGCCGCCACCATCCCGCCGCTCCTGGCCGGCAGCGACATGGTCGGCCTGGCCCAGACGGGCACCGGCAAGACCGCGGCGTTCGCGCTGCCGATCCTCGACCGGCTCGACGTCAAGCAGAAGAAGCCGCAGGCGCTCGTGCTGGCCCCGACCCGTGAGCTCGCGCTCCAGGTCTGCGAGGCATTCGAGAAGTACGCGTCCCACACGCGTGGCGTCCACGTCCTGCCGGTCTACGGCGGCCAGGCCTACGGCGTACAGCTCAGCGCCCTGCGTCGCGGCGTGCACATCGTCGTCGGCACCCCCGGCCGGATCATGGACCACCTCGAGAAGGGCACGCTCGACCTGAGCGAGCTGCGCTTCCTGGTGCTCGACGAGGCCGACGAGATGCTCAACATGGGTTTCGCCGACGATGTCGAGACGATCCTCGCCGACACCCCGGACACCAAGCAGGTCGCGCTGTTCTCAGCGACCATGCCCGCGCAGATCCGCCGGCTGTCGAAGAAGTACCTCAACGACCCGGTCGAGATCACCGTCAAGAACAAGACGACGACATCGGCCAACACCACCCAGCGCTACCTGATCTGCAGCTACCCGCAGAAGGTCGACGCCCTCACGCGCATCCTCGAGGTCGAGAACTTCGAGGGCATGATCGTCTTCGTCCGCACCAAGAACGAGACCGAGACGCTGGCCGAGAAGCTGCGTGCCCGTGGCTTCTCTGCGATGGCGATCAACGGCGACGTGGCCCAGGTGCAGCGTGAGCGCACGGTCAACCAGCTCAAGTCCGGCAAGCTCGACATCCTGGTCGCGACCGACGTCGCCGCCCGTGGTCTCGACGTCGACCGGATCAGCCACGTCGTCAACTACGACATCCCCACCGACACCGAGTCCTACGTGCACCGCATCGGCCGGACCGGCCGCGCGGGCCGCAAGGGTGACGCGATCTCGTTCGTGACGCCGCGCGAGCAGTACCTCCTCAAGCACATCGAGAAGGCCACGCGCCAGCCGCTCACCAAGATGACGCTGCCCACCGCCGAGGACGTCAACGTCACGCGCCTCGCGCGCTTCGACGACCAGATCACCACGGCGCTGAGCTCGGAGTCGATCGCGTTCTTCCGTGACGTCGTCACGCACTACATGCGGGAGCACGACGTACCCGAGGTGGACGTGGCTGCTGCGCTCGCGATCGTGTTGCAGGGTGACACGCCGCTGCTGCTGGACCCCGCGGTCGAGCGCCGTGCTGCGCAGAAGGAGCGCGAGCGGGCTCCTCGCAAGGACCGCCCGGAGCGCGGAGGCGAGCGAGGTGCCCCCGAGCGTCGGCCCCGCGGCAACCCGAACACCCCGATGGCGACCTACCGGATCAACGTCGGCAAGCGCCACAAGATCGAGCCCCGCCAGATCGTCGGCGCCATCGCCAACGAGGGCGGCCTGAGCCGCGGCGACTTCGGCCACATCCAGATCCGGCCCGACTTCTCGCTCGTCGAGCTGCCGGCCGAGCTGCCCGCCGGGGTCTGGAAGAAGCTCGAGGCGACCCGCATCAGCGGCAAGCTGATCGAGCTCACCGAGGACGGTGGCCCCACCTCGGCGCGTCCCGCGTCCAGCGATGCCGGCTCCGACGACGAGCGTCCGTTCAAGAAGCCGCGCCACAAGAAGGCCTGACCCCGCGGGCTGGTCTTGGCGCGTCGAGTGACGCCGATGGCAGGTCTGGGACGTCTCAGAACCTGCATTTGGTGTCACTCGACGCTTCCCCCAGGCCGGCTGGTAGAAGTGACGCATGCGTTCTCGACTGGCCGGCCTGACCGCGCTCGTGCTCCTCGTCGCCGGGTGCACGTCCTCGGGCGACGGCGCAGGCGGGTCCGGCTCGGCGCTGGACGCAGCCGCGACCTCGTTCGCGCAGGGGCTGGTCTCGGGGGAGTTCGCCGACGTCGCCTTCACCGAGCAGACGCCGCAGCAGGTGGCAGCCGACTACCGCGAGGTCGTCGCGGGGATGGGCGAGCTCCAGCCCACCGTCACCGCCACGGGCACGCAGGTCGACGGCGACACGGCCGTGGCCACGTTGGCCTGGTCCTGGCCGGTCCTGGACGAGCAGGAGTGGACCTACGACAGCGAGGCCACCCTCACCCTCGTGGACCAGGAGTGGCAGGTCGCCTGGGAGCGCGACGTCGTGGAGCCCTCCCTGGTGGGAGCAACCACGCTCGACCGCACCCCGATCCGGGCCGCACGCGGCGACATCACCGGGGCGCGCGGTCTCGCGCTCGTGACGCCGCGCCCCGTCGTACGACTCGGCATCGACCGCTCGACGGTGCCGGCCGCGCGCGCCGGTCGGTCCGCGCAGCGCCTCGCCCGCCTCATCGGCATCGAGGTGGCGCCGTTCGTGGCGCGCGTCGAGGCTGCCGGGGAGCTGGCCTTCGTGGAGGCGATCGTCTATCGCGCCGACGAGGTGCCCGGCGACGTCGGACAGCTCTTCGACCAGATCAAGGGCGCGCGTGCGATCGGGGATGACCTTCCCCTGGCACCGACCCGCACGTTCGCTGCACCGTTGCTGGGGACCGTCGGGGAGGTCACCGCCGAGATGGTGCAGGACGACCCGGAGCGCTACCAGCCCGGCGACCAGGCCGGGCTCTCCGGCCTGCAGGCGCGCTACGACGAGCAGCTGCAGGGCACGCCGGGTGCGGTGGTCAACGCCGTGTCCTCCGACGGTGTGGAGCGCGAGGTCTTCCGGGTCGACGGCGCGACCGGGAAGCCGCTCGTCCTGACCCTGGACCTGGATCTCCAGGTCGAAGCAGAGCGGCTGCTGGCCGACGTCGCACCCGCCAGCGCCATCGTGGCGATCCGACCCAGCAGCGGCGCGATCCTCGCGGCCGCCAACGGGCCCGGCACCGCAGGGCTCAACATCGCGACGTTCGGTCAGTTCGCCCCCGGCTCGACGTTCAAGAGCGTCAGTGCGCTCGCGCTGCTGCGGGCCGGTCTCACCCCCGACTCGGTGGTGCCGTGCACACCGACGATCACCGTGGACGGCAAGTCCTTCAAGAACTACTCCGACTACCCCTCGAGCGCGCTGGGCCGGGTGCCGCTGCGCACGGCCCTGGCCAACTCGTGCAACACCGCCTTCATCTCCCAGCGCGGCCGGCTCGGCGAGCTGGGCCTCTTCGACGCCGCGGCCGCTCTCGGCATGGGGATCGACCACGACCTGGGCTTTCCGGCCTACCTCGGACAGGTGGAGCCCGCCGCCTCCAAGACCGAGAAGGGCGCCAACCTGATCGGGCAGGGCCGGATCCTGGCCTCCCCGATGATCATGGCGACCGTGATGGCCTCCATCCAGCGCGGTGAGCTGGTGATCCCCAGCCTGGTGCCTGCGGTCGAGGTCGACCGCCCCGACGTCGACCCGATCACCGGTGCCCAGGGAGGACAGCTGCGCAGCATGTTGCGTAGCGTCGTGAGCGCCGGAAGCGGTGCGGGGCTACTGGACGTGCCTGGCCCCGAGGTGATCGCCAAGACCGGCACGGCCGAGTTCGAGCGCGACGGACGCATCGAGACCCACGCCTGGATGATCGCGGCGCAGGGCGACCTGGCCGTCGCCGTCTTCGTCGAGCTCGGCGCCTCGGGATCGCGCACGGCCGGCCCGATCCTGGAGGCCTTCCTGCGCGCCGCACGCTGAGCTGCTCGCCGGCTCGGGCGCGAGGGAAATGAGAGAACCCCTCGCCGCATGGGGTCGGCAAGGGGTCCTCAGTGTCTACTTCTAGGTGCTCCCTCCGAAGTCGACAAGCGCAACATTACGCCCCGACCCAAGGCGCGTCACCCGTTTCGCAGAGTTACAGGAGATGGCAGGCTGGCAGACATGACTGGACTGGACATCTTGCCCCCCGGCCGCCGCCAACTGCTCATCGGTGGGAGCTGGCAGGAGGCCTCCGGAGGCAAACGCTTCGACGTGGTGGACCCCGCTGACGGGTCGGTCCTGACCACGGTCGCCAACGCCTCGGCGGGCGACGCGATGGACGCGTTGGACGCTGCCGTCGCGGCCCAGGTCGACTGGGCGCGCACGGCGCCGCGTGAGCGCGGGGAGATCCTGAGGCGCGCCTTCGACCGGCTCACCGAGCAGGCCGACGACATCGCTGAGCTGATGAGCCTCGAGATGGGCAAGACGGTCGCGGAGGCGAAGGGTGAGCTGAGCTACGGCGCGGAGTTCTTCCGCTGGTACGCCGAGGAGGCGGTCCGCATCCACGGTCGCTGGATGCAGGCCCCGGCCGGGGGGAGCCGGCTGCTGACGATCAAGAAGCCGGTCGGCCCGTGCTTCTTCGTCACCCCGTGGAACTTCCCCCTCGCGATGGGCACCCGCAAGATCGGGCCCGCGATCGCGGCCGGCTGCACGATGGTGATCAAGCCGGCCGCCCAGACACCGCTGACGATGCTCGCGCTCGCGGGGCTCCTGGCCGACGTGGGCCTGCCCGACGGCGTGCTCAACATCGTCACGACCACCGCCGCCGGTGAGGTCGGTGAGGCCGTCATGGCCGACGACCGGCTCCGCAAGGTCAGCTTCACCGGCTCCACGGGTGTCGGCAAGGTGCTCGTGCGCCAGTCCGCCGACCAGCTGCTCCGGGTGAGCATGGAGCTCGGCGGGAACGCCCCCTTCATCGTCTTCGAGGACGCTGACGTCGATGCGGCGGTCGACGGCGCGATGATCGCCAAGATGCGCAACATGGGGGAGGCCTGCACGTCGGCCAACCGCTTCCTCGTCCACACCAGCGTGGCCGAGGAGTTCGGCGACAAGCTGGGCAAGCGGATGGGGGCGCTCACCGTCGGCCGGGGCCAGGACGAGGGGGTCGACGTCGGTCCGCTCATCGACGAGAAGGCGGTCGAGTCGGTCTCCCAGCTGGTCACCGACGCGGTCCACGACGGCGCCACGGTCATCACCGGTGGCACGGTCCCCGACGGCCCGGGCTACTTCTACCCGCCGACCGTCCTGGTCGACGTACACCCGGAGTCGGCGATCAACGTCGAGGAGATCTTCGGCCCGGTCGCGGCGATCACGACCTTCGAGACCGAGGCCGAGGCGATCCGACGGGCCAACGACACCGACTACGGGCTCGCGTCCTACGTCTACACCCGCGACCTGGCTCGCACGATCCGCGTCGCCGAGTCGCTCGACTTCGGCATGGTCGGCATCAACACCGGCCTGATCTCCAACCCCGCGGCGCCGTTCGGAGGGATGAAGGCCAGCGGCTTCGGTCGCGAAGGTGGTTTCGAGGGCATCGAGGAGTACCTCGAGACGACCTACGTCGCCCTGCCGGCCGGCTGACTGGCGCGCAAGGGGTGCTCGAGCGCGCTCAGGTCGGTCCGCCGGCGAGCGCGCGGCCGGCGACCCTGCGCAGCCAGCCATCCCAGCCGCGTCGGAGCGGGTCGCGCCCCGGGATCGTGGCGCGCGCCGACAGCCACCAACCGACCACGTCGTCGGGAGAACCGTCGTGGCCGGGGTTGACCAGCCGCACGACCAGGTCGCGGCCGGGGAGGTCGAGCGCGTCCACGGCAGCCTCCACCAGCAGTCGCAGGGGCCGGGCGTAGGTGCCTCTCGTGAAGTCGCTCGGGTCGACCGGTCCGGGCATTGCCAGCGACAGGTCGAGCAGCACCTGCGTGTCGCGGGTCTCGAGATGCCACCCGGTCGCGCCGAGGGGCAGGCTCGGGGAGGCGACCGTGCGCTGGACACGTTGGAGGAGCACGACGTCGCGGGGACCGAGTCGCCCGTCGTCGACGAAGGTCGCACCGCCGTCGGTGAAGCGCCAGGTCGTCGTCGCGGTGCCGTAGCCGATGCGGGCCGACTCCACCACGTCGCGCAGCAGCCCGCCCGAGGTCGTGACCGCGATCGTCTCCGCGTCGGGCTGATGGGTGTAGGCGATGGCGCCCAGGAGCGCGCTCTGGAGCCGTTGCCAGGCGCCGACCACGGCAACCGCCCGGGGATCCGCAGCGAAGTCACCGTCGACGACCAGGGTCGCCGGCTCGGCGCCGGCCTCACGCAGCGTCAGCCGGTAGTCGTTGAAGCCCTCATCGTCGGCCGCCCGGGCGACGGCCTCGGTGATCGCGAGGACCTCTGCGACCGAGGAACCGGTGAGCAGGTCGACCGAGACGGTCCCGGCCTGCGCGGCTGACGGCGGGGTCACCCGCGTGGCGGCGACGTCGGGGATCCGGCCGATCCGGGTCTGGACGCTCTGGGCCTGGTCGATCGCCGGCGCGCACGCCGCGAGCGAGGCCACCAGGGTCGTCGTGACCAGCGCGAGCGCGCAGCGCGCCGCGCGGCCGCCCCCCTGGATCGCCATCCTCGGAGCATGACACGCAGCGACGGGGATGGGGCTGGACTTGAAGCAACCTTGAGGTTGGCACCCGGGTGGGCATCCGGGGGTGACGCAGGTCAGGCAGGGATGCCGAAGATCGACGTCAGCGCGGTGCGTGAGGAGATGCCGAGCTTGCGGTAGGTGCGCGACAGGTGCCACTCCACCGCCTTGATCGAGACCAGCAGCTGCTCGGCGATCTGCCGGTTGGTCAGCCCGCCGGCAGCCAGCCCGGCCACCCGGCGCTCGGTGACGGTCAGCAGCGCCAACGCCTCGGAGGTCATGCGCAACGGCGCCTCGCCCAGGCGGTCGAGCATCCGTCGTACGCGGCCCTGAAGCGGCCACAGCTCCTGCCCGCCGGCGTAGATCTCGGCGCGGCGCAGCAGCTCGACCGCCTCCGCCGCCGCCCCGGGCGCGGTCGTGAGCATCAGCAGTCCGGCCAGGTCGGCGTCGATCTGGGCAGCCAGCCGCTCGGACCGCACGTCTGCGAGCAGGGCGCGGGCCTCACGGAGGTGGGCGATGCGCTGAGTGCCGGACTGGATGGCGGCCAGGACACGCAGCGCATGGGCGACGGCGTACGGCGACCCGTCGCGCAGCGCAGCCGCGTAGTGGTCGTTCGCGCGCACGGCTGCCTCGCGGACCCGGTGGGCGCGCACGAGTGCCAGGGCTTCGCTGGCGCGCCAAGGGAGCAGCTCGGGTGACTCGGGGAGCCCCTCGCTGGCACGTCCGGCAGCGAGGTAGTGGCCGGCGGCGACCTCGGGGTCGCCCAGGGCAGCGGCGAGGTCGCCCTGGGCGTGGTGGGCCAGGGCGACGCCGAGACCGTGGCTCTCCGCGTGCTCGGCGAGGTAGGCGGTGAGCTCGTCGCCCAGGTTCATCGCCTCGCTCATGTCGCCGCGCGCGAGGCGACACTCCAGGAGCAGGGCGAGCAGGAACGCCTGGTCCAATGCCCCGAGCTGGGCCCGCGTCGCGGATTCGGAGGCGATGCGTTCGAGGGCGCTGAGGGCGAGGGTGACCGTCCCCTGACGAACCTGCGCGGCAGCGGCCGCCAGGCGGGTGGCCGGCACCTCCACGGGCGCAGCAGGCGGGGCTGGTGACGGCATGCGGGCAAGGCTAGGAAGCGATCTGGGGGTCTGCACCGGGTTTCGCACAAACTTGACCCGGTGGACCAGTCATCGTCCGCCCGACAAAGCCGAGCAGGAGCGCGCAGGCACCGCCCCCGGCCTCGGGAGGTACCGCGTCGGCGAAGCGTGACCCCCGGTCGGCCGCTGTCACCAGGGTTGTCGCGACGGGCAGCAGGCACACGGCGAGGTCCTCGGGGACGGGGTGGTCGAGCCCGCGGGCCCAGGCGACGTCCCAGCCGTGGACGGTGATCTCGAGTGCGGCGGCGAGCGCGAGCACGGAGGTGGCGATCTGGTGCTCCCCGACCGAGACCGAGGCCGGCACTTCGGCACTCCACGCGCCGAGCAGGGCGCACGCCTTGGTCTGCAGCACCCCTGCCCGGCAGGCGGCAGGCGTCGTGGTCGTGATCCGCACCGTCCCCGTGGCGCCCTCGCCGAAGGCGTCGAGCGAGTCCTCCATATGGGCGAGCAGCTGGGCCAGGTCCCAGTCGCTGCACGGGGTTGCCGCTCCGAGCCGGTCGTCGGAGACGGCGGCCAGGGCGACGCGTGTGTAGCTCAGGGAGCGGTCCAGCAGCTCGACGGCCCCGGCGAGCCCGGGGAGCCGTGCGAGCTGATCAGTCACGTCGGGGCGGCGACCGGCTCAGCGAGTCGCGCGGGGACGAAGCCCGCGGGCAGGTGCGACGGCAGCCCGAACGTCTCGAAGAGCGTCACGTCGAAGAACGCACCGACGTGACGGACCTGGTCGCCGACCAGCTCGAGCACCTGCAGGTGGAAGGGCGCGAAGCTACCGTCGGGCGTGCGCATGTAGAGACCGAAGGCCGGCTGGCCGTTGGCCACGGTCGGGATCATCGGCATGTCGTAGGAGCCCCCGGGGCACTGGCCTCCGATGAGCTCGGCGATCTGCTCGCGACCGAGGTACCAGCCGACGAACGGCGGCATCTCCCAGACCGCCTCTGCGGTGAGCATGCTGACGATCGTGTCGACGTCCTTGCGCCAGAACGCGTCGACGTAGCGCTCGAGCAGCGACGCCTGGGCTGCCGTCAGGTCGGGCTCGACCGTGTCCTCGGTGAGGCCGCGCTCGGCCATCTGCGCGTGCGCGCGCTGCAGGGCCGAGTTGACGGCGGCCGCGGTCGTGTCGAGAGCCTCGGCGACCTCGGCCGCACTCCAGCGGAGCACGTCGCGCAGGATCAGCACCGCGCGCTGGCGAGCCGGGAGGTGCTGCAGGGCCGCGATGAACGCCAGCCGGATCGAGTCGCGCTCGGCGACGACGACGGCAGCGTCCGGGATCGGCTGCAGCCAGGCGATCTCGTGGTTCTCCTCCAGGGCGTCCGAGGCCAGCGAGTCACTCGTGCCGAGCCCCGTGGGCAGCGGCCGCCGCGGTCGTCCCTCGAGGTTGGTCAGGCACACGTTGGTCGCGATCCGGTAGAGCCAGGTGCGCACCGACGATCGCCCCTGGAACGCCGCGCTGGCCTTCCACGCCCGCAGGAAGGTCTCCTGCACCAGGTCCTCGGCCTCGTGCACCGAGCCGCTCATCCGGTAGCAGTGCGCCAGCAGCTCACGCTGGTAGCGCTCGGTGAGGCCGTCGAAGTCAGCCAGCTCGGCCTGCTTCGCCTCCGCGTCCGCGGCACCGACCGCCTCCGTCGTACCCACCGTGACCACCGTGTCCGCTGCACCTGTCGTGCGATCCATCGATCCGGTCCTCACTGCCGTGCTGCCCATGCCTGCTCCTCCGCGTCAGTCTGCCTCTCACACAGACCTGCGTCGACCGGCAAAGTCATCGGCCAGGCGCAGGGCCCGCTCGGCGGCGGGCACGGCGAGGGCACGGTCCTCCGGCACCAGCCCGACCCGCGTACGACGATCCAGCAGGTCGTCGACGTCCGCGGCGCCCTCGTGGGTCACCCCGAAGAGCAGCTCGGCGAGCGTGACCGGGACCCGGTCGGAGACCGGGGCGAGCAGCTCGTCGTCGGTGAGCCCGCTGACCTCACGCGCCGAGGCGAGGACCAGGTCTGCGTCGGTGCCGTAGCGACGGACCAGTCGCGCCGGCGCCTCGAGCGCAGCGAGCACCGGGCGGGGAGCGGCGCCGAGCAGGGGCAGCGTGCGGGTCCGGCAGGCGCGGGCGACCAGCCCCGAGCCCTCGACGGCGGTGTCGACCGCGTCCTGGGCCATCTGGCGGTAGGTCGTCAGCTTGCCACCGACGATCGTCACGATGCCGGTCGTGCTGGTGAGCACGGCGTGCTTGCGCGACAGGTCGGCCGTGGAGCCGTCACCCGACTCCGACGAGGTGTCGAGCAGCGGTCGCAAGCCGGCGTAGGCACCGACCACGTCGGAGCGGTGCAGCGGTCGCGCGAAGGCGGCCGAGACCACGTCGAGCAGGAAGCCGATCTCGGTCTCGGAGGGCTCTGGAACGTCGGGGATCTCGCCGTCCACGGGGACGTCGGTGAGCCCGACGTAGATCGTGCCGTCGGCCTGCGGCAGCACCAGCACGAAGCGGTTGCTCGACCCGGGGACCGGGGCGAAGACCGACACGGTCAGCCCTGGCAGGGACTCCTGCCGCAGCACCAGGTGGGTGCCCCGGCTGGGGCGCAGCGTGACCTCCTCCACCAGGTCGCCGGCCCAGACGCCCGTAGCGTTGACCACGGCCTTGGCGGTGACGTGGGAGACCGTCCCCGTCAGCTCGTCGCGCAGCTCCGCGGACGTCCCGGTCGCCGAGAGCACGCGGGCATGCGTGCGGACGTGGGCGCCGTAGGACGTGGCGGTGCGGGCGATGGTCGTGACCAGGCGTGCGTCGTCCTCGAGCTGTCCGTCCCAGGAGAGGAGCCCGCCGCGCAGGCCGGCCGAGCGCAGGGCCGGCGCCATGGCGAGCACCTCGGTCGCCGAGAGTCGGCGTGGGGAGGGGAGCGTCGCGGCGTCGGTGCGCGCAGTGCGGCGCAGCGCGTTGCCGGCGATGAGGCCGGCGCGGGTGAGGAGGGCCTGCCCCCGGCTGACCGAGGAGCTGAGCGGCACCACCATGGGCATCGCGTGGGTCAGGTGGGGTGCGGTGACCTCCATCAGGATGCCGCGCTCGACGGCGCTCTCGTGGGCGACGCCGATCTGGCCGTTGGCGAGGTAGCGCAGGCCACCGTGCACGAGCTTGGAGGACCAGCGGGAGGTGCCGAAGGCGAGGTCGTGGGCGTCGACGGCAAGCACGCTCAGGCCGCGGGTGACGGCGTCGAGAGCGACGCCGGCGCCGGTGACACCGAGCCCGATGACCAGGACGTCGACCTCGGTCGGGGCGTCGATCAGGCCGGGCGTGATCACCGACGCCGGGTGCCTGGTCGTCACGGCTGCAGCACCCGGGTGAGGAGGAGCGAGAGCTCCGCGTCGAGGTCCTCTGCGCTGACGTCGTCGTCGACCATCGTGTGCGCCGAGAGCACGAACCCGTGCGCGGCGAGCAGGAGTCCGCGGGCGATGGCGACGGGGTTGCCCGCCCGGACCTCCCCGGCGTCCTGCCCGGCGGCGATGGCCTCGCTGGTGATCGTGAGGATCAGGTCCTGGGAGCGGCCGCGGCGGGAGAAGACGTAGGGCAGGATCAGCTCGGGGTCCAGCTCGATGATCCGCACGAAGAGCTCGTTGTCGCGCAGCACCCGTACGGTCCCGACGATGCTGGCCACCATCCGCTCCACGGCCGGCCGGGCCGGGTCCTCCGCGGCGACGGCCGACTGCACCACACCGGTCCACTCGCGTGTCATCAGGTCGCTGAGCAGCTGCTGCATGTCGGACCAGCTGCGGTAGATCGTCATGCGCGACACGCCTGCGCGGCGGGCGACCTCGGTGAGCGTCGTACGTCGCCACCCCACGTCGAGGATGCAGGCACGGGCCGCGTCGAGGTAGATGTCACGCGGTTGGTCGCCCAACCACGAAGGGTTGTTACGAAGTGACGTCATGTGTCACAATGTAACACATGACCCGATTCGTGCAGTCCGAGATGCACCCCCACCGCTGGGGCAGCCCCGATGCCGCGACCCCCCTCCCGGAGGCCGCCCGCGGCCTGATCGAGATGGCCTTCGGCATCGACGAGCGCCCCGCCACGCCAGCGCAGGTCCTGCCTGCCGGGGAGCTGGCGACCCGGGTGCTCGAGGAGCTGCGCGTGCTCGTCGGCGCCGAGCAGGTGCTCGTCGACGACGAGGTCCGCCGGCTGCGCACCCGTGGCAAGTCGACGCCCGACCTGCTCCGCGCTCGCAGGGGCGACCTGAGTGACGCCCCGGACGCCGTCGTGCGCCCCGAGACCCACGAGCAGGTCGCCGCCGTCCTGGCCCTCGCCGTCGAGCACCACCTCGCCGTGGTCCCCTTCGGCGGCGGCACGTCGGTCACGGGCGGGCTGGTCGCGCGTCGGGAGGGCTACGCCGGGCTGGTGTCGCTCGACCTGGTGCGGATGAAGCAGCTCCTCGCCGTCGACCACGTCTCGATGACCGCGACGCTCGAGCCCGGTCTGCGCGGGCCCGAGGCGGAGTCGCTGCTGGCGGAGGAGGGACTGACTCTCGGGCACTACCCGCAGTCCTTCGAGTACGCCACGATCGGCGGCTTCGCCGCGACCCGCTCCAGCGGCCAGTCGAGTGCCGGCTACGGCCGCTTCGACGCGATGGTGGTCGGCCTCCGGGTCGCCACCCCGCGCGGCGAGCTCGTCCTCGGCAGCTCGCCGGCCAACGCGGCGGGGCCCGACCTGCGTCAGGTGATCCTCGGTTCCGAGGGCGCCTTCGGCGTCATCACCGCCGTCACCGTGCGGGTGCGCCCGTTGCCGGCCGAGAAGGTCTACGAGGGCTGGAGCTGGCCGTCCTTCAAGGCCGGCGCCGACGCGATGCGCACCCTGGCGCAGAGCCAGCTGCTCCCGACCGTGCTGCGGCTCTCGGACGAGTCCGAGACCGCCATCAACCTCGCCAAGCCCGACGAGATCGGCGGCGAGGCGGCCGGTGGCTGCATGATGCTCACCGGCTACGAGGGCACCCCGGCCGCCAACGCCGCCAAGCGCGCCGCCGTCACCGCGGTGCTCGAGGACCTGGGGGGCACCTGCCTGGGCGAGGCGCCGGGCCAGGCCTGGGTGCACGGTCGCTTCAACGCTCCCTATCTGCGCGACTCGCTGCTCGACGTCGGCGTGCTCGTCGAGACGATGGAGACCGCCACCTTCTGGTCCAACCGCGACCGCCTCTACACCGCGGTCAAGGCCGCCCTGGAGACCGCGCTGGGCGAGGGCACGCTGGTGCTCTGCCACATCTCGCACGTCTACGAGACCGGCTGCTCGCTCTACTTCACGATCGCCACCAAGGAGGACGTTGACCCGCTGCCGCAGTGGCTGGCCGCCAAGGCCGCCGCTAGCGACGCGATGATGGCCGCCGGCGCGACGATCACCCACCACCACGCGGTCGGCAGCGACCACCGTCCGTGGCTGACCCAGGAGATCGGCGAGCTCGGCGCGTCGATCCTGCGCGCGGTCAAGGCCGACCTCGACCCGACGGGCATCCTCAACCCGGGGGTGCTGATCCCGTGAACGCGCAGCGCAACTTCACGCTGCTGGTCAATCCCGCCTCGGGCGGGGGCGCCGCGCCCGGCGCGGTCGTGCCGGTCGCCCAGCAGCTGCGCGAGGCCGGGGCCCGCGTCGACGTCACCTACTCACCCGGCCCCAAGGCGATGGACGCCCTCGTCGGCGCCGCGGTCGACCGCGGCGACGTGGTCGTCTCGGTCGGAGGTGACGGGATGCTCTCCTCGCTCGCCGGCGCCGTGTCGCTGCGTGGCGGCACCCTCGGTCTCCTCCCGGCGGGCCGCGGCAACGACTTCGCCCGGATGCTCGGCGTGCCCGACGACCCGGCCCAGCAGGCGCGGTTGCTGCTCGAGGGCGTCGTACGACGGGTGGACCTGCTCTGCTTCACCCTCGGCGACGAGGGTCCCCGGCGGGTGGCGGGCTCGGTCTACTCCGGCGTCGACGCCCGCGCCGGGCAGATCGTGGACAGGGCGCACTGGCTGCCGACGCAGCTGCAGTACCCCTACGCCGCCCTGCGTGCCCTTGCGACCTACACCCCGGCCCGCTTCCGTGTCTCGGTCGACGGTGAGGCGCGCGACTACGCAGCCGCCAACGTCGTCATCGCTAACTCCGCCTTCTACGGCAAGGGGATGAAGATCGCGCCCCACGCCACCCTCGACGACGGGCTCCTCGACGTGATCGTCATCGAGGCCGCTGGCAAGCTCGACCTGATGCGCTCGCTCCCGAAGGTCTACGACGGCCGCCACATCGAGCTCGACCAGGTCACCGTCCTCAGGGGCCGCCGCATCGAGATCTCGGCCGACGCCCGCGTCCCGGTGCCGGTCGGTGGCGACGGCGAGCTGCTCGGCGTGCTGCCGGGTCTCTCGGCCGAGCCGGCCGTGGTCGAGATCCTGCCGAGCGCACTGGCGGTCATCGCCTGAGCTGACGACCGGCTCTCGTACCCGAACGCACACAAGGGTGTTCCTGCGGCGGTCTCACGCCTGAGCAGATCGTCCACCGACGGTGTGTGTGCGTTCGGGTACGAACGGCTAGAGCCGCAGGTCGAACGTGTAGGCCGGGCACTCGTGGTCGAGGCGGGCCAGGATCACCCGGGCGGCGGTCTGGAGCTCGGGCAGGCCGGGCAAGTGGGCCCACGACTCACCCCAGATCACGATCGCCTCGTAGAGGTCGCGTCCCAGGCCGAGTCGTGCGTAGAGGTAGTCGTAGTCGTCGGGCAGTGGGCCGTCGGCGTCGTGCAGCGCGAAGGTCCCGGCACCGGCCCCCGTGAGTCGCAGCTCGGTGCCGACGATCTCGCGACCACCCGAGGCCGTGGGACCCGAGGTCGTGGCGGCCGGCGCTGAGCGGGCCGAGCCGGCCTCGCCGGTCCGCGAGTCGCGCAGCGCGGAGAAGGTCCAGACCAACAGCTCGGTCGGTAGCGCGGCGGTCACCGAGACCCCGACGGCGTCACGGATCAGGAACGCATCGCCCTGCGAGAGCGGCTCGGCCATCGAGGAACGCATCAGCGCGCCGGTCGCGACGAAGACGTGCACCCCGTCGGCGTCGGGCAGGTCCAGCGTGACACCGGCATCGAGGCGGGCGACCAGGAACGTCGCGGTCGCGGAGTCGACACGCACGGGTGCGTCGACCTCCCCGGACGCCACGACCACGAGCTCGTTGGGCGTCAGCGTCACCGCCCCGACGTCGTAGGACGGGTCCCCGGCGAGGTGGTCCGGCGTCAGCCAGACCTGGACGAAGCGGGTCGGGCCTCCCGGGTGGGAGTGCTCGGCGTGGTCGACCCCCGCCCCGGCCGAGAGCCGGGCGACCGAGCCGGATTCGAGGCGCACCGGATCGCCCGAGGCGTCACGGTGCTCGAGCGCCCCCGAGACGACCCAGGTGACGATCTCCAGGTCGGCATGGCGGTGGGTGTCGAAGCCTTGTGCCGAGCCGAGCAGGTGGTCGTCGTGGCAGACCATCGGGCCGAAACCGAGGTGGTCGGGGTCGTAGTGCTGACCGAAGGCGAAGGCGTGGTGGGTGATGCGTCCGGGTGCCTTGTCGACGAAGCGTGCGGAAGCCCTGCGGATCTCGACGGTCACGGACATGATTGTGCCGTGCCCGACCAGCCACCCGCCCACGAGCCCGCGCCGGCCCCGCCACCTGCACCGGCATTTCCCCAGCTCCCGCCGGGCTTTCGATTCGGCACCAGCACGGCGTCGTACCAGATCGAGGGCGCCTCCACCGAGGACGGCAAGGGACCCAGCATCTGGGACACCTTCGCCCACACGCCCGGGCGCATCAACGACGGCTCGACCGGTGACGTGGCGTGCGACCACTACCACCGCTACGAGGAGGACGTCGCGCTGATGCAGCAGCTCGGCGCCGGTGGCTACCGCTTCTCGATCTCCTGGCCGCGGATCCAGCCGACCGGGTCGGGCCCGGCCAACGTGAAGGGTCTCGACTTCTACGACCGTCTCGTCGACTCGTTGCTCGCGCACGACGTGCAGCCCATGGCGACGCTCTACCACTGGGACCTGCCGCAGGCGCTGGAGGACGACGGTGGCTGGCTCAATCGCGCGACGATCGACCGGTTCGCCGACTACGCCGCGATCGTGGGCGAGCGGCTCGCGGACCGGGTGGAGCACTGGATCCCCGTCAACGAGCCCAACGTGGCCTCGATGATGGGCTACAGCATCGGCATGCACGCCCCCGGTCGCGCCCTGATGTTCGACGGCCTCCCGGCCGCCCACCACCTGCTCGTGGCCCACGGCCGTGCGGTCCAGGCACTGCGCGCAGCGGGTGCGACGAGCATCGGCTGCGCCAACAACCACGCCCCGATGTGGCCGGCGACCGACCTGCCCGAGGACATCGGCGCGACCAAGCTCTTCGACGCGTTGTGGAACGGCATGTTCCTCGAGCCGATGCTGCTCGGCCGCTACCCCGTCGACCTGGCACCGCTGCTGGTCGAGGAGATCCACGACGGGGACATGGCCACCATCCGCCAGCCCCTCGACTTCTACGGCGTCAATTACTACAACCCGATGCGCATCGCGGCGGCCGACGAGGACGCGGAGATGCCCTTCGAGATGCGCGAGCTGGTCGGCTACCCGGTCACCGACTTCGGCTGGCCGGTCGTGCCCGACGCCCTGCGCGAGTGGCTCATCATGCTCCGCGCCCGGTTCCGGGCCGCGTTGCCGCCCATCATGATCACCGAGTCCGGCTGCTCCTACGGGATGGGTCCCGACGAGCACGGCGTCGTCGACGACCAGCCCCGCATCGACTATCTCGACGCCCACCTGCGTGCCGTCGCGACCGCGATCCAGCGCGGCGTCGACGTCCGCGGCTACTACACGTGGTCCCTCATGGACAACTTCGAGTGGACCGAGGGCTTCACCCAGCGCTTCGGCCTGGTGCACGTGGACTACGAGACCCAGCAGCGCACCCCCAAGCGCAGCTTCGGCTGGTACGCCGACATGATCGCGGCCCAGCCGAGGTCGCTGGGTTGAGGTCCTGCCCCGTCGAGTGACGCCAAGTGCATGTCCCTGGGCCTGGAAAAGCTGCAAACGGCGTCACTCGACGCGACCACGCCGACCCTCAGAACGAGTGCTTCACCGCGAACGTCTCCCGCACCGCCACCTCGTCGAACTCCTCACCCAGCCATTCGAAGAGCCCACGCAGGGTCGAGGGATCGGCGACGTAGTCGTCGTAGTGGATCCGGTACGCCGCGTCGCCGAGGTCGGCCGCGATCGCCAGGAGACGCGACTCGATGTCGGCGAGGGTCGCGGCCGTCTGCTCGGGGTCCCCGTGGGCCCACCACTTGCTGCGGGCGACAGCGGCGTGGTCGCGCGTGTTGACCACGAACCGCGCGCCGGGGAAGACCTGGCGCAACCACGCGACGTACTCCTCGACGTCCGGGTGGTACCACCGGATCTCCTTGAAGCCGGTCACCCGGGTGTCCGGGCGGGGGCGGAGAACCGTGTCGAGCGCGAGCCGGCGGATGGCGTCGAGCGACTGCTGCGGCGGGAAGTCGCCGATCCCGAAGAACGAGCTCGTCGTGCGCCGCAGCTCCTCCTTCGAGCCCCGGTGCTTCTCGGCCAGGAGCGTGGTGTGGAAGAGGAACAGGTGGCGGAGCGCGTCGCGGTTCTCGCCGCGGATGACGTAGCCGGGGATGGTGTTGAGCAGCCCGGTGACCAGCGTCGAGCCGGAGCGGCCGTAGGTCACGACGAACAGGTAGCCGAGCTCCTCGCGGTCGCGACCACGCAGGCGACGCACCTGTCGGCGTAGCGCCACGAGCTCGGGATCCTCCACGGCGGCGAGTCTAGGACGACGGGACAGACCCCGGCTCAGCCGAGCTGACGCGTGCCTCCGTGCCCGCCAAGGCTCCTGCTCCGTGCCGGCCATGGGCGGGCGTCCCGCTCGGTCCGCCGAGGATGCGGGTTCCCATCATGGACCCGAGGGCCCGGAGCCGTACGATGACGCCCATGTCGAGCCCCGCTGAGTCGTTGCCCGCCAAACGACGGGTGGTCTTCGTCGTCGGCTCCGGACGCAGCGGCACCAGCACGATGAGCGGCACCCTGCAGACCCTCGGCCTGCACGTCCCGCAGCCCGAGGTCAGCGCCGACGAGACCAACCCCAAGGGCTTCGGCGAGCCGCAGTGGGTCGTCGACTTCCACGACGAGCTGCTCAAGCGCTGCAACGTGCAGGTCTCCGACTCGCGCCCGCAGGCGTGGTTCGAGGCCGGCAAGCTCAGCAACCTGGAGCCCCTGCGCGGTCGGCTGCGTGACTGGCTGGAGTCGCAGTTCGTCGAGGGCGGACCTGAGCTGGTCATCAAGGACCCGCGGCTCGCGTGGTTCATGGGGCTGTGGCGCTCGGCCGCGATGCGCTGCGACGCGACGCCGGCCTACGTCACGATGCTGCGCCCGGTGACCGAGGTGGTCGGCAGCAAGCAGAAGTACTACGCCTCGAAGTTCGGCGAGGTCAACCGCACCGCCGCATGGGTCAACATGATGCTCCACACCGAGCGCGCCACCCGCGGCTCCGCGCGCGCGTTCGTCCGCTACCACGACATGCTCACCGACTGGACGGTCCCGGTCTTCGGCCTGGGCCAGCAGTTCGACCTCGACGCGGTGAAGTCGGCCAGCGCCAACGACATCCGCTCGGTGCACGCCTTCATCGACCCCAACCTGCGCCGCGTCCAGCTCACCTGGGACGACGTTGACGTGCCGCCCCGGCTCCGCGAGATCGCCGAGGAGTCCTGGCAGTGCCTCAACACCCTCGCCGACCCCGGGGGCGACACCGTCGACGTGCACGCCACCCTGGACGAGCTGCGCGCGGCCTACGCCGACCTCTACGACGAGGCCGAGGCGATCGCCCAGTCGACCGCGCTGGCCGCCCACCGCGACGGCCTCGCCCAGCAGCCGATGCCGGTCCAGGTCACGCGCCGCGGTGTCGACCGCGTGCCCCACGGCGTGCGGTCGATGGTCCCGGCCAGCGCCCGCCGCGGGCTGCGCAAGGCCCTCGGCCGCGAGCGATGAGCGACCGGGACATCGAGCAGCTCCCCGCCGACATCGCCTGCCTCGAGGGCGAGGAGGCCTACGACGTCCGGTGGGCCTGGCAGGACCGCAAGCTGCCCTCGGGACTCACCTGCGTCTTCCGCGTCAAGAACGAGGCACGCAACCTGCCGTGGGTGCTGCCGCCGATGCTCGAGGCGGTGCAGCACGTCGTGGTGGTCGACAACCAGTCCGACGACGGCACCCCCGAGGTCGCTGCCCGGGTCGCCGCCGACGTCGGCGCGGCCGACCGCCTCACCAGCACGTCGTACCCCTTCCGCGTGAGCCGTGCCGGCGCCGAGCACCTCGCGACCCCGCCCGACTCGGTCCACTCCCTGACGCACTTCTACAACTGGTCCTTCTCGCACGTGCGCACCTGCTACTCGATGAAGTGGGACGGCGACATGGTGCTCACCCCCGAGGGCGTGGGCATGCTCGCCGACCTGTCCTGGCAGCTCGAGGACTCCAACGCCGTCGTCGCGATCCCGCGGCACCCGCTGTCGATCGAGAGCGACTCGGTCGCCTGGATCGACCTGGGCTTCCGGTTCCTGGAGCCGTGGATCTATCCGATGGGCCCGGAGTTCACGTTCGTGAAGGCCTTCGAGTGGGAGGTCCGCGAGTTCCCCACCAGCTCCGAGCGGATCATCGCGCCCGAGGGCATGTGCGTGGAGCTGAAGTGGTTGGACTCCGACGAGTTCTCCCACTGGAGCAGCCACGACGACTTCGGAGCCTCGCGGGCGCCGCGCAAGCTGCGCGAGCTCGAGGTCTACCGCGCCCTGATGGAGGGTCGCGGTGACGAGGTCCACGGTCTGCAGCGCATCGAGGCACCCCCGGGGGTCCATATCGTCGACCACGTCACCGGCACCTGGCTGCCGCAGCAGCAGCGGCCCCTGGTGCGCCGACCCGGCCGGATCGACGTCTGAGCCCGATGTCCGACCTCGCGCCCGCGGTCCAGAAGTTCCTCGACCAGTCGGAGTCGTCCCTTCTCCTGAGGGCCGACGCCCTGGCTGGGTCTGCCGAGCCTGTCGAGGCCCGACGTGTCGACCGGGTGCTGGTGTCGGCCGCCGACCGCGGGGCGCTGCGGGCCTACGTCGCGCCCGCGGGTGTGCGCGCCGCCGTGGTCGGCGTGCACCTCGCCGGCGGCACGGCCCCGGTCACGATGGTGCCCAAGCCCGAATGGCCTGCCCTGCAAGGGATCCACGCCCGCGCTGCTGGTGACGGCTGGCTCACCGTCCTGCGTTTCGAGCGCCCGGTCGAGGTCGCCGAGGTCGTCGCCGAGGCGGGTCGCCAGTCGGTCTGGTCCGACACGGTCGGCAACCGCGGGCTCTGGGTCCATGGCGTCGACGCGGTCTCCGAGCAGGTGCCGGCCGATGTGCTGCCCGGTGGGCCAGACGCGATGGTGGTCTCCGAGGTCACCGGTCGTACGCCGGTCGTGCTGGACCCGTCCTCCGGCCCGCTGGCTCTCGGTCCGCTCGGTCCGCTCGACGAGCGCGTGCTCAACCCGATCGGCTTCGTGCCCGCCACCTCACCCGAGATCGTCGCCCTCTCCTCGCTCGACCTGCGCTCGGGTCCGACCGAGGCGCTCGTCGCATCGCTGCGGCAGTCGGTCGGTGTCGCGGTCGACATCGAGAGGCCCGACGTGGCCCGGGTCCTGGCCGGCCTGGCGATGGCCGGTGTGCCGCTCATCGGCACGGTTTCCCCAGCCCTGACGCGGCTCCTGGGCCTCGTGGTGAGCGAGGCGATCTCCACGCCGGTCGACCTGGGCGACGGGCTCGCGCGCGAGGAGCACAGCCTGGTGCTGCGTCGCGCCGCCCTCGACACCTTCTCGACCCGGGCGTGGCGTGCTGCCGTCGGGGGGCAGGTCGGCGTGCGGGTGGCCGACCGCCCGACAGTGTCCGTGGTGCTGGCGACCAGGCGCGCCGACATGCTCGACTTCGCGCTGCGTCAGGTCGCCAAGCAGCGGGGTGTCGATGCCCTCGAGCTGGTCCTCGCCCCGCACGGCTTCGCTGTCGACGAGGGCCGGGTGCGCGACCTCCTGCCGCCCGAGGTCGCGCTGCTCGTGGTGGCACAGCCCGAGGAGACCTCGTTCGGGGACGTGCTGGCCGCGGCTGCAGCGGCAGCCGCAGGTGACGTCGTACTCAAGATGGACGACGACGACTGGTATGCCCCTGACGTGATCGCCGACCTGCTCCGCGCGCGGGACTACAGCGGTGCCGAGATGGTCGGGATGCCTGCGGAGATGCACTACCTCGCGCCGGTGGACCTCACCGTCAAGCGCGGTCACCCCAGCGAGACCTATGCCCGCTTCGTGGCTGGCGGGACGATGCTGGTCGATCGTGGCCTGCTGCGCGAGGTCGGCAGCTTCCGCTCGGTCCGCAAGTTCGTCGATGCCCAGCTGATCGCGGCCGTCACGGCGGCCGGTGCTGCGGTCTACCGCACCCACGGACTTGGCTACGTGCTGCGTCGCAATGCCACGGGCCACACCTGGGAGGTCGACCTGGACTACCTGCTCGACCCGGTGCGAGTGGAGCGCACGTGGGAGGGCTTCCGGCCCTCCCGGCTGCTCGAGCACGACGCCGCAGAGCGCCCCTGAGGGTCAACGGCCGGTGATCGCCTGCAGCGCCGCCAGCAGGTCGTCGGGGCCGGCGAGGACGCCGGGGACCGTCCCCGACGACGATGCCTCACCCGGCACGACCTCGAAAGGCTCGTCGGTCAGGCGCACGTCCCCGCAGCCGAAGCCGTCCACGACCACGCCGGTCAGGTCCGTGCCCACGACGGAGACGAGCATCCACCGCGGCCCCAGGTCGGCGGTGCACATCTGGTGGCGAGGCGCAGGGGCGAGCTCGTCGAGGCTGCGGGAGATCCCGGCCAGCTGGGAGGACGGCACCTGGGCTGCCTCGCCGCTGCGCGTCCAGCCGTACGTCGCGCCGTCCCCGTCCGCCCCGGGACCCACGTCGGTCGCGTCGTAGACACAGACCCACGCCGACTCAGGTGTCGCCAGCGTGGGCGACGACGTCGCGGGCTCGCTGGTGCCGAAGCCGTACTCGTCGCCTGCCTCGGGCAGCACCTCGGGGCACACCTCCCCGTCATGGGCGGAAATCTCGTCCTCGGATGCCTCCACGGACGGGTCGGTGGCCCGGTCAGAGGCGTTGGAGCAGCCGGTGAGCACGCCGGCGGCGAGCAGGATCGCGGCGGCGAGAGAGCGGGAGCGGATGGGCATCGGGGAGCCTCCTGGGTCGGGCGGACACGACGTACGACGCGCAGCACGGTCCACCGGTTGCCTCGTCGCGCCTGCAGCGACGCTCGCAGCGTCGTGTCATGGTGCGCCCACTCGGCGTGGGGGTGGGTGGCATCGTGGCGGCATGACCGATTCGACTGCCACCCCGTCCTCCCCCGTCGTCGTCGTCACGGGCGCCAACGGCCTCGTCGGTGCCGCCGTCTGCGCGGCACTGGCCGAGCGAGGCGCCCTCGTGCGTGCCGTCGTACGACGACCCGGGACGGCGCCGCAGCTCCCGGGCGTGGAGGAGCGGGTCGGCGACTTCCCCGACCCGGACTTCGCCGCTGACGTCGTGACCGGCGCGAGCGCGGTCGTCACGACCGTGCACCCGATGGGCAGCCCCCTGGAACACCAGCACGAGGTCGGGGTGGAGGGAACGCCGGTCATCGCGCGTGCGGCTGCGGCCGCTGGGGTCGACCGGCTGGTCCACTTCTCCACGGCGGCCGTCTACGACCGCTCGCCGGGGGCCGGTGACGTCGAGGAGTCCGCTGCCCTGGTCGGTGACGACGGTGGTGACTACGCCGTCACCAAGCGCGACACCGACGCGGCCCTGGCGCAGGTCCACGGCATCACCCGGATCCTCGTACGCCCGCCGGCGATCCTCGGAGCTGGAGAGTCCTCGGTGTGGAACGCGCTGCGCCCGGCCGCCGTGCGCGACCACGAGCGCGCCCGCCACACCCTCCCGGACCAGACGTTCTCGTGGGTCCACGTCAGTGACGTGGCCGCCTTCGCCGCGGACGTGGCGACCGGTCGGGTGGCGACCTCGACGGATCCCGACGTCGGGCCGGTCGACGGTGACTGCACCCCGGTCAACATCGCAGCGGGGCCGGCGACCCATCGCGACTACCACTCCACCGTGACCGGCGCCCTCGGCGTCGAGCCCGTCTGGGACGACGGACCGGCCTGGACGGGGCAGATCGTCGCGGCCCGCGCCCAGGCCTGGGGCTGGACGCCACAGGTCACGCTCGAGGCTGCCCTGGGCGAGATCGCGGCGGGCCTGCGTCGCGACCAGGAATGACGATCAGCGTCAAACCGTTGAGCCTTCAACCAAGGAGCGTGTCGGTCCCGGCACTCCCACCGCGAGAGGCACTCCCGTGCACGTAGGCGTCGACAGCTTCGTCTCGACCGTCACCGACCCGACCACCGGCCACGTCATCGGCCCCGCGGAGCGGATGGAGCACCTGCTCGAGGAGATCGCCCTCGCCGACCGGGTGGGGCTCTATTCCTTCGGGATCGGCGAGCACCACCGCAGCGAGTACTACGACTCCGCGCCGCCGGTCATCCTCGCGGCCGCCGCGGCTCGCACCGAGCGGATCCGCCTCGGCAGCGCGGTCACGGTGCTGAGCGCTGCCGATCCCGTGCGCGTCTTCCAGCAGTTCGCCACCCTGGACCTCATCTCGAAGGGCCGCATCGACCTGGTCGTCGGGCGCGGCTCCTTCACCGAGGCGTTCCCGCTCTTCGGCCTGGACCTCGCCGACTACGACTCGCTCTTCAGCGAGAAGCTCGACCTGCTGCTGCAGATCCGCGACAACCCCGAGGTCACCTGGTCGGGACGGCACCGCGCACCGATGGTGCGCCAAAGCGTCTTCCCCCGTCCGCTCCAGGACCCGCTCCCGATCTGGGTCGGCGTGGGTGGCACGCCGGCGTCGTTCGTCCGCGCAGGGCTCCTCGGGCTGCCGCTGATGATCGCGATCATCGGCGGGGAGCCGCGCCAGTTCGCCCCGCTCGTCGACCTCTACCGGCGGGCCGGGGCCGAGGCCGGCCACGCCCCGGAGAAGCTCCAGGTGGGGCTCCACGTCTTCGGCTTCGTCGCCGAGTCCACCCAGGTGGCGGCCGACACGATCTACCCGGGTTGGGAGCAGATGTTCACGACGGTCTCCCGCGAGCGGGGCTTCCCGCCCCCGACCCGGGCCCGGTTCGACGCGACCGCGGGTGAGAACGGCGCCTTCTTCATGGGCGACCCGCAGACGGTGGCCGACAAGATCCGTCGCGTCGCCGAGCAGCTCGGCGGCGTCGACCGGCTCTCCCTGCAGATGACCAACCCGCGGCTCGCCCACGCCGATCTGCTGCGCGGCATCGAGCTGCTCGGCACCGAGGTCGCGCCCCTGGTGGCGGAGGTCTAGGCGGTTAGAGCCGGGCTCGCGACTGCTGGACGGCCAACGCCGCGCAGACGACGGCCAGGCCCCCCAGCAGCAGCGCCACGTCGACGTAGCCCGAGAACGACGCGAGCAGCAGCGGCATCGCGAAGCCGAGGTAGGCGAAGCCGTAGTAGGCCGCCGACACTGTCCCCAGGCGCCCGTCGGCCGCGACCTGGGGGAGCCGCGACAGCCCGCTCGCCAGCGCCAGCCCGCCTCCGGCCCCGAGGAGGCAGGCAGCCGGCACGGCCAGCAGGAGCAGCGGGGGTACGGCGGCCGCGATCGCCGTCGCGGCGTACCCCACGGCGCCGCAGGTCGCCGCCACCGGAGCCGTCCGGGCACCCAGGCGGCCCTGCAACGGCGCGGTCAGCGCGCCCATGCCGAGCGTCATCCCGGCGAGCAGGCCGGTCAGCGCCACCGGGGCGACGGGGAAGCCGATCAGCACGGGGATGCCGCCGACCGCGCTCGCGGGGAACGCGTAGACGCAGACGGCGAGGGGAGCGACCACCAGCAGTGCCGTGCGAGCCGTTCCCGGACGTAGCGGCCCCGTGCGCGTGGACGTGCGCATGACCCGCCGCGTCGGCAGCGTCTCCTTGACGCTCCACGCCACGGCCACGGTCAGCAGCAGGAACGCCGTGTGCAGCAGGTAGGGCAGGACCAGCGGCCACGGTCCCCACTCGCCGATCAGCCCGGCGACGACCGGCCCGATCGCGAAGCCGCCGGTCATCGTCACCGCCGCGGTACGGGCGCCGGACGTCCGCCCCTCGCGCAGGCCCGTCTCGACCAACCAGGCGCTGCCCACGCTGAACACGGCACCCGCCCCCGCGCCCTGGAGGAAGCGCACGAGGAACAGCAACGGCTCGCTGCCCGTGGCGGTGACGAAGAGCAGGGAGGCCAGTGCGGACAACACCGCCGTCGGGATCACCACCCGTCGTCGGCCCCAGCGGTCGGCGGCCGGTCCGGCGAGGGTGAGCGCCGGGACCAGGCCCAGCGCGTAGACCCCGAAAAGCGCGGTCAGCGCCGTGGACGACATGTCCAGCTCGTCGCGGTAGACCAGCAGCAGCGGGGTGGGGATGTTGGTGCCGGCGGCGACCCCGAGGAGCAGGATCCCGAGACGACGATCCTGGGACAACGGCACCCGCGGCAGCCTAGGCGGCGCGAAAGCCGAAGCCGACCGCCACGTCTCCATCCGCCCCGCACCCGACACCATGACCTGGCTCGGGATCGTGGAGGTCGGCCACCTCGACATCTCCTCACCCTTCGAACAGCTCCTCCTCGACCTCACCGGCTGACCGATCTGTGACCAGCTCCGGCGACAGACGTGCGCGCTACCGTGAAGGCCCAGGCAATGACGAGAGGAGCGGACACATGGCTGAGCTGGTCAGGACGAACGACATCGGCTTGTTGGCCGTCATCGAGGGCCTGCTGGAGGAAGCCCAGATCCCTCACCACGTGGCCGACCGCAACATGAGCGTGATGGAGGGTTCCATCCTGGTCATCCAGCAGCGAGTGCTGGTGCCGGATGAGCGGGAAGAGGAGGCACGCGCCCTGCTGGTCGACGCTGATCTGGGCGAGTGGCTACGCGGCTGACGCACCGGCGCCAGACAGCTGGTCGATCCCCCGTCCTCCTGACATGTCAGAGCAAGCGCTGGGCCGAGCCGCTACGAACACCTCTCGAAGGCAAGCACCACCTCGCCCGAAGTCGAGCGGGATCCCCGAGAACCCCGAGAGGTGACGTCATGAACGAGATCGGACCCAGCACCCCCAGGTCACACCCCAAGCACCTGCTCTCACCCGAGACGGTCACCAGGTCGAACGACACCAGTGGGGATGCCGACCTCACGCGCAGCCACGGACAGGGCAACGGTGTGCGCATCCATGGCCTCTACTTCGCCGCGGTCTCGTTGGTGGCACTGGTGCTGGTCATCGCTGCCATCGCCCTCGCCACCACGATGATGTAGCGGCCTACGAGCTGCACGACCAGGCTTACCTCGATCGGGCAGACGCTCGTGCCGTGTGCCGGGCCATCGACCTGGCCTGGGAGATGCAACGCCGCTGACAGCGGCCGCCCGTCAGGCGGGTCCGACCCCGGGGTCGGCCAGGACGTCGCGCCAGGAGTGACGGGGAGCCCACCCGAGGAGCTCGCGGGCCTTGTCGATGGCGTAGAAGGTCTCGTCACGGCCCATCTCGCGGCGCACCTCCACGCCGTCGTAGAAGCGGTCCCGGACCTCCTGCGTCGTCGCGGCCACGGACATGTCGGCGTTGGCCACGTTGAAGACCTCGTAGCCCAGACCGTCGGTCTCGAGGCAGCTCTGCACCATCCGGCCCAGGTCGCGGACGTCGATGTAGGCGAAGACGTTGCGCCGCCGCAGCGACGGCTCGGCCAGGAAGGGCGGGAATATCTCGGCGTACTCGTGCGGCTCGATGACGTTGTTGATGCGCAGGCCGTAGACGTCCGCACCGGTGCGGGCGTGGAACGAGCGGGCGGTCACCTCGTTGGCGACCTTCGACATCGCATAGGCGTCCTCGGGCACGGTCGGGTGCTCCTCGTCGACCGGGACGTAGAGCGGACGACGCTCACCCTGCGCGAAGCAGATGCCGTAGGTCGTCTCCGAGGAGGCGAACACGACCTTGCGCACCCCTAGCCGGGTGGCGGCCTCGAGCACGTTGAACGTGCTGAGGACGTTCGTCGCATAGGTCGCCGCGTCGGACCTGAGCAGGATCGCCGGTACGGCCGCGAAGTGCACGACGGCGTCGTAGGTGGGCGCCTCGGGCAGGTCCAGCTCCTCGAAGCTCGCCAACCCGGCGAGCGCGGAGTAGGTCTCGCCGGCATCGGTGAGGTCGACGTGGAGGTCGGAGACCCCCGGGTGCTTGAGGGGGACGAGGTCGGCGTTGGTGACGTGGTGGCCCTGCTCGGCGAGGTAGGGCGCGACGTACCGGCCGGCCTTGCCGCTGCCACCGGTGAAGAAGATGCGCATCCTGCACCGTACCCACCCGGCCCGCTGCCAGTCGCTGGGGCTAGCGCCGGCCGAGCCCCCGCGCGGTCCAGCCAGCAGACCGCCAGGCCTCCAGGTCGAGCAGGTTGCGACCGTCGAGCAGCTGCGGACGTCGTACGACGGCACTCACCGCGGCGACGTCGACCCTGCGGAACTCCGGCCACTCGGTCAGGTGCAGCAGCAGGTCGGCGTCCTGCGCGGCCTCGATGGCGGAGCCGGCGTAGTCGAGCGTGGGGAACATCGCCCGCGCGGTCTCGTTGGCCTGAGGGTCGTAGACCGTTACGTGCGCGCCGCGCAGGTGGAGCTTGCCGGCGATCGAGAGGGCAGGAGAGTCGCGCACGTCGTCGCTGTCGGGCTTGAAGGCCGCGCCCCACACGGCGATGCGCGCGCGGGTGACGTCGCCGTCGAGCATGGCGGTCGCGATCTGGGCGACGCGCGAGCGCTGGCGTTGGTTGATGTCGTCGACCTGGCGCAGGAACGTCATCGCGTCCTCGACGCCCAGCTCGCCGGCGCGGTGGACGAACGCGCGGATGTCCTTGGGCAGGCAGCCGCCGCCGAAGCCGATGCCGGCGTTGAGGAAGCGGCGTCCGATCCGCGCATCGTGGCCGATCGCGTCGGCGAGGTCGACGACGTCGGCCCCGGAGGCCTCGCATACCTCGGAGACCGCGTTGATGAAGGAGATCTTGGTGGCGAGGAACGCGTTGGCCGACACCTTCACCAGCTCGGCGGTCGCGTAGTCGGTCACGATCAGCGGCGTCCCGGTCTCCAGGATCGGGGCGTAGAAGTCACGCAGCACCTGCTCGGAGCGCGCGGACGCGACGCCGAGCACGACCCGGTCGGGCTCGAGGGTGTCCTTGACGGCGAAGCCCTCGCGGAGGAACTCGGGGTTCCACACCAGCTCGGCCGCTGAACCGACGGGCGCGAGGTCGGCGAGGATCCCGGCCATCCGACCCGCGGTGCCGACGGGCACGGTCGACTTGCCGATGACGACCGCCGGTCGCGTGAGGTGGGGAGCCAGGCCGGTGACGGCGGCCTCCACGTAGGACACGTCGGCGCCCATCGAGGAGGGGAGCTGGGGGGTGCCGACACAGACGAAGTGCACGTCGGCGAAGTCCGCAGCGTCCTGGATCGAGTCGGTGAACCTGAGCCGTCCCGACGCCACGTGCTTGGCGAGGAGGTCCTCGAGGCCGGGCTCGTAGAACGGGACCTTGCCGGCCGTGAGCAGGTCGCGCTTGCGCTGGTTGACCTCGACGCCGAGCACCTCGTAGCCGAGCTCGGCCATGCAGGCGGCGTGCGTCGCGCCGAGGTAGCCACAACCGATGACGGTGATCTTCACGCGCCCACCCTAGGAGGCGCCGGTGGTGCCGGGCGTCAGGGCGGTGGCCAGGCGGTGAACGATCTCGGTCAGCCGCTCGGGCGACGTCGCGAAGTTGAGGCGGACGTGCCCGGTCAGGCCCGGCTGGTAGTCGTGTCCCGCCGCCAGCCACACCCTGCCCCGCTCGAGCGCGAGGGCGGCCGGGTCGTCGTGGCCGTAGGCGCGGAGGTCGATCCAGGCGAGGTACGTCGCCTCGACCGGCCGCATCCGGGCCTCGGGCAGGTGCGTCGCGAGCAGGCGCACGAGCAGGTCGCGCTGCTCGCTGAGCCGCGCGCGGAGCGCGTCGAGCCACGCGTCGCCGTCGGTGTAGGCGGCCACGGCGGCAATGACACCGAGCGGCGACCAGGAGTCATTGCGCACCATCGCCACGTCGGCCAGTCGACGGTGGGTCGCGGGATCGGCGCTGACGATCTGCGCACAGCGCAGTCCCGCGGTGTTGAACGCCTTGGACGCAGCGACGACCGCGACCGCGTGGTCGGCGGTGCCCTCGAGGGAGAGGTAGGGGACCTGCTCGGCACCGGCCAGCACCAACGGCGCGTGGATCTCGTCGGAGATCACCCGTGCCCCGTGGCGCACGACGACGTCGCGGATCCCCTCGAGCTCGACGCGGGTGAACACGCGGCCCCACGGGTTGTGCGGCTGGGTCAGCAGCAGCGTGCGCGCACCGTCGGCGAAGGCCCGATCCAACCGGTCGAGGTCGATCTCCGCATGCTGTGCGTCGGGGTCGACGACCAGGTCCACCCGCTCACGCCCGGTCAGCTGCGCGATGTGGAGCTGAGGAGCGTAGGCAGGCCCCGGCATCACCATCGGCCCGGGATCCGACAGCACATCGAGCGCCACGCGCACCCCGGCCGTCACGTCCACCACCGGCACCACCTGCGCCGGGTCCACCCGGTGGCCGAACTGCCGCAGCGCCCACCCGGCGTATGCCTCACCGAGCGCGCCGCCCCCCGACTCGAAGCGCGGGTAGCCGGTGATCCCTGCCTCGATGGCCTGCCGCAGCGCGGAAGCCACCGGCGGCGCCAGCGCATAGTCCATCTCGGCGACCCACGCCGGGATCACGTCCGGGTCCGCCTGGCCCCACTTGAGCACCAGGCCGCGGCGGGCTTCGTCGTCAGTGAGGTCGCGGATCATGTGGGTGACGCTAGCCGGGGTGGCGGACGGCGTCCGCCTCAGAGTCCGGCAGCGACCCGGGTGCCCTGCTCGATCGCGCGCTTGGCGTCGAGCTCGGCGGCGACGTCGGCGCCGCCGATGAGGTGCCCGGAGCCGCCCGCGGAGACCAGGTCGTCGTAGAGCGAGCGGACCGACTCCTGGCCCGCGCAGAGCACGACGTGGTCGACGTCGAGGACCTGCGAGACGCCGTCGACGGTGAGGTGCAGGCCGGCGTCGTCGACCAGGTCGTAGGACGCCCCGCTGACCTGCACGACACCCGACTGCTTGAGCACCGCGCGGTGCGCCCAGCCGGAGGTCTTGCCCAGGTCGATGCCGATCGGCGTGGTCCTGCGCTGGATCAGCGTGACCTCGCGCAGGGGCGTGCGCGGCTTCTTCTCGGTCAGCCCGCCGGCGTGCAGGGACGGGTCGCCGACACCCCAGTGCGACATCCAGTCGTCGAGGTCCTCGGCCAGGTCGTGGGTCAGCCACACGCTGACGTCGACCCCGATGCCGCCGGCGCCGACGACGGCCACCCGCCGACCGGGCACGACCGCGCCGGAGAGCACGTCGGCGTAGGACACGACCTTCGGGTGGTCGATGCCGGGGAAGCTCGGCACGCGCGGCACGACGCCGGTCGCCACCACCACCTCGTCGTACGACGTGAGGTCGGCCGCCGTCGCCTCCTCGCCGAGGCGGACGCTCACGCCGAGCACCTCGAGCCGGCGCGTGTAGTAGCGCAGCGTGTCGGCGAAGTCCTCCTTGCCGGGAACGGCCATCGCGAGGCGGAACTGACCTCCGAGCGACGCCGACTTCTCGTAGAGCGTCACCGCGAAACCGCGCTCGGCCGCGGAGACCGCCGCCGACAGCCCTGCCGGGCCGGACCCGACGACGGCGACCGTGGCCGCGCGCTGGGTCGGACCGAGGATGAGGGTGGTCTCGTGGCAGGCCCGGGGGTTGACCAGGCAGCTCGCGCGCTTGTTCTGGAAGACGTGATCCAGGCACGCCTGGTTGCAGCCGATGCAGGTGTTGATCTCGTCGGCGCGCCCCTCGGCGGCCTTGGCGACGAAGAAGGCGTCGGCCAGCAGCGGGCGGGCCATCGAGACGAGGTCGGCCTCACCGGCGGCCAGGATCGACTCGGCGAGCTCGGGGGTGTTGATGCGGTTGGAGGCGCAGACCGGCACCGACACCTCGGCCTTGAGGCGGGCGGTCGCAGAGCGCCAGGCGCCCCTGGGGACCTGGGTGATGATCGTCGGGACGCGTGCCTCGTGCCAGCCGATGCCGGTGTTGAGGACGGTCACGCCTGCCTCCTCGAGACCGTGCGCGAGCTCGGTGACCTCGTCCCAGGTCTGCCCGCCCTCGACCAGGTCGAGCAGCGAGATGCGATACATGATCGGGAAGTCGGCTCCGACGAGCTCGCGCGTGCGGCGCACGATCTCGAGCGGGAAGCGCATCCGCTTGGCGGCGCTGCCGCCCCAGGCGTCGGTGCGCTGGTTGGTGCGCTCGGCGAGGAACTGGTTGATCAGGTAGCCCTCGGAGCCCATGATCTCGACCGCGTCGTAGCCGGCCTTGACCGCCAGCGCGGCGGACTTCGCGAAGTCGGTGGCGGTGCGGTCCACGGCCTTCGTCGACAGCGCGCTGGGCTTGAACGGCGTGATCGGGCTCTTGTTGGCCGAGGCCGAGACGCTGAACGGGTGGTAGCCGTAGCGCCCGGCGTGCAGCACCTGCAGTGCGATCGCGCCGCCCTCGTCGTGCACCGCGCCGGTCACGTCGCGGTGCCGCATCGCCTGGAGCCGCGTGGTGAGCTCGGAGGCCAGGGGCTTGAGCCAGCCGCGCTTGTTGGGCGCGTAGCCGCCGGTGACGATCAGGCCGACGCCGCCACGCGCCCGCTCGGCGAAGTAGGCCGCGAGAGCAGGCAGGTCGCGCCGGCTGTCCTCGAGCCCGGTGTGCATCGAGCCCATGACCACGCGGTTGCGCAGCTCCAGGGTCCCGAGCGTGATCGGGCTCAGCAGATGGGGGTAGTCGGTCATGCGTGTGCCTCCAGGTATTCGGTCAGCCACTCGATCCAGAACTCCTCGACGCGGATGCCACCGCGCAGCACGAGGTACTGGTCGAGCTCGAGCCCCGCCAGGTCGGCGGGCCCGTCGGTGTAGTCGCGTTTCATCAGCTGGCGGTAGTGGTCCAGGCGGACGTGGTGGTCGGCCAGGTTGGCGCGTACGACGCCCAGCACCGCGGCGCGCTCGCCGAAGGAGGCGCCTCGCAGCTTGACCGCCAGCTCGCTGCGCATCGGGTGCGTGTCCGTCGGCTCGCCGAGCCACGCGGCCAGCGCCGCGGCACCCTCCGGTGTCACGTCGTAGACCTTCTTGGCGGGCTTGCCGGTCTGGGCCACCTCGGTCGCCGAGACCCAGCCGTCGGTCTCCATGCGCCCCAGCACCTTGTAGATCTGCTGGTGCGTCGCCGGCCAGAAGTAGCCGATCGACCGGGAGAAGCGCTTGGCCAGCTCGAGCCCCGAGCCGGGCTGCTCGCGCAGCGCGACGAGGAGGGCGTGATCGAGGGCCATGGGCCCATGGTGACAGCCCTATGCAACTAGTTGCAAGAGTGGGCCGTGGCTGCGCTTGGGTATCGCCGGTCACCCCGACGTCCACCGTGTGCGAGATCGCCGCCGCGCGCCGGCTCCGGGCCCTACGATTCGTCCATGCGCCTGCGTCGTACCGTCCTTGCCACCCTGCCTCTGCTCGCCCTCACCGCCGTGGCGTGCGCGCCGGTCGACGACGAGTCGGCCTCCGACGCCCCGTCGAGCACCATCTCCGAGCCGACGGACGCGGGCACCGAGACCGAGGCTGCTGATGCCTGCGCAGCCGAGTCGCTGCCGACCCTCGAGGGGGGCACCCTGACGATCGGCACCGACTCGCCGGCCTACGAGCCGTGGTTCACCGACAACGACCCGACCAACGGCAAGGGCTACGAGTCGGCGATCGCCTACGCCGTGGCCGAGCAGCTCGGCTTCGCCGAGGACCAGGTCAGCTGGGTGACGGTGCCGTTCAACACCTCCTACGCACCCGGCCCCAAGAAGTTCGACTTCGACATCAACCAGATCTCGATCACCCCCGCGCGGGCGGAGGTCGTCGACTTCTCCCAGGGCTACTACTCCGCCGCCCAGGCCGTCATCGCGCTCAAGGGCGCGCCGATCGCCGACGTCGCGAGCATCGCCGACCTCGCGGACTACAACCTCGGCGCCCAGACCGGCACGACCTCGCTGACCGCGATCCGCGACGTCATCCAGCCCGCCAACGACCCGGCCGTCTTCGAGGACACCAACGCCGCCAAGCAGGCGCTGCTCAACGGCCAGGTCGACGGCATCCTCGCCGACCTGCCCACCGCGTTCTACATCTCCGCGGTGGAGATCCCCGCCAGCGCGATCATCGGCCAGTTCCAGGTCGAGGACGGCGCCGAGGAGGAGTTCGGGATGCTCTTCGAGAAGGGCAGCCCGCTGGTCGACTGCGTCAACGGCGCGCTCGACGCGCTTGAGGAGGACGGCAGCATCGACGCGATCCAGCAGCAGTGGCTCTCCGACGTCGTGAGCGTCCCCGAGCTGCAGTGACCACTCCGTGAGCAGCACCTGGTCGCCCAGCGAGCGGGAGCAGGAACGGCGCCACATCCGTCGCCGCCAACGGGTCCGCTCGGTCCTGCTGGCGACGACCGTGACCGTCATCGTCTTCGTCGCGCTCGGCGCCGGCATCACCAGCTCCCCGGGCTGGCCCAGCGTGCATGAGCTGTTCTTCAACGGCTTCCACGCGCGTGAGTCCTTCTCCGCCGTCCGCGACGGCTTCTGGATCAACGTCAAGCTGTTCCTGATCTGCCAGCCGATCATCCTGGTCCTGGCGCTCGGCGTCGCGCTCGCCCGCACAGCGCGGTCGGCCTGGCTGCTGCCCGTGCGCCTGCTCGCCGCCCTCTACACCGATGTCTTCCGCGGCATCCCCACGATCCTGCTCGTGGTGCTGCTGGCCTTCGGCATGCCGGCGCTGCGCCTGGAGGGCATCCCGACCAGCGCGCTCTTCTGGGCCGGGGTCGCCCTCGTGCTCTCCTACGGCGCCTACGTCGCGGAGGTCTTCCGCTCCGGCATCGACTCGATCCACCCCTCCCAGGTCGCGAGTGCCGAGGCGCTCGCGCTGAGCCGCGCGCAGACGATGCGGCACGTCGTGGTGCCTCAGGCCGTGCGCCGCGTCGTACCGCCGCTGCTCAACGACTTCGTCTCCCTGCAGAAGGACACCGCGCTCGTGGCCGCCGCCGGCATCTTCGACGCGGTCTTCGCCGCCCGCGACTACGGCAACTTCAACTTCAACTACACCCCGCTCGTGGTCGTGGCCGGCTTCTTCGTGGTGATGACCGTGCCGCTGGCGCGCTTCACCGACTGGCTGCAGCGCCGCTACGCCGAGCGCGAGAGGGCCGGTGCCCGATGAGCGCGCTGCTGGAGGTGCGCGGCGTCCGCAAGACCTACGGCGACCGCCTGGTCCTCGACGACGTCTCACTCGACGTCCACGCCCACGACGTCATCTGCCTGATCGGCTCCTCGGGCTCGGGCAAGTCCACGCTGCTGCGCTGTCTCGACCTGCTCGAGGACATCGACGACGGCGTGATCCGCTTCGACGGCACCGAGATCTCCGACCCCCGCGTCGACCCGCGCGAGGTGCGTCGACGCGTCGGGATGGTCTTCCAGGCCTACAACCTCTTCCCGCACCTGAGCGTCCTCGACAACTGCACGCTGGCGCCGCGCAAGGTCCACGGCCTGTCCAAGCGCGAGGCCGAGGACCGGGCCCGGGACCTGTTGGCGACCTTCGGTTTGTCCGACCACGTCGACAAGCACCCCGATCGGCTCTCCGGCGGCCAGCAGCAGCGCGTCGCCCTGGTGCGCGCGCTGTGCACCAGGCCGGACCTGCTGCTGCTCGACGAGATCACC